>Ga0208826_1000051_pt1 | contig 137925 bp, 136 predicted proteins | sample AD_UKC115_MetaG_FD_184451 | JGI IMG/M metagenome (GOLD analysis project Ga0208826, IMG submission 184451) | Active sludge microbial communities of municipal wastewater-treating anaerobic digesters from Hong Kong - AD_UKC115_MetaG (SPAdes)... | ecosystem: Engineered > Bioreactor > Anaerobic >... | reverse complement strand
ATTTCGGGTTTCGATCGGTATATGTGGCGGTGCTGGATGTGTTACCTAGTACATCTGGCGCCCCCGGCGCGGCTCGAACGCGCAACCTACTGATTCGAAGTCAGGCGCTCTGTCCATTGAGCTACGAGGGCGTTACAGCTATTATACCGTATTCTTATTCTTTTCCCACTAATGCGCGAGCAAAAACCTTTAAATTCACTACTTTGCCCGTCAACAGGTTCTGTGTCCTGAAAATACCAGCAGCACCTCGCAGGACAAAAATAACCGTTGCTGCCAGAAGCACTACTGCCAGTAATGGCTGCCAGAAGGGCACCGCCGTTGCGGTAAGACGTGCCATCATCGCTACAGGTGATGTAAGAGGGAACAGACTAAGGATCATTGAAAAAACTCCGTTGGGATTCGTCGCCAGTTCATTGATGAACATTAATGGGATGACCAGTGGGATGATCATGAACGTGGTCATTTGTGATGCTTCACGTAACCCAGGCACCAATGCCCCTACTGCTGCCATCAACCCCGAGAATAGCAGGTATCCCAGGATGAAGAAGATGATCCCCCAGATAAAAAAGGATGCAGGCAGTTGAAACGCTGCCACATCTGGAATAGACTTGCCAGTCACTTGCATCACCAGCAAACCAACAGCTCCCCATACGATGGTCTGCAACAGCCCAACTCCGCCTAACGCAATAATCTTCCCTGTCATCAGATCTACTGGCTTTACTGAGGTTGCCAGAATCTCGATCACTCGATTTTGCTTTTCATTCGTCACCGAATTGAGCATGAGTGAAGCAGAGCCAAAAATGACAATGTAGAATATGAGTGTCACGATGTACGGAATGAAGAAAGTGGCTGCACTTTCAGGATCTCGTGCAGTTTGGTTGGTGGTATATTCCACCGCCAGGTTCATTGGGTCAAGAGCACGATTGACAAGAGAAGTTTGTCCATCGAGTATGTTATAAGTTATTAGCTCGGTTATTGGACCAGTATTTTCCAATCCACCAAGGGGATTGAAATCAGGACGATAATATAGTACTTTACCGCTTTCAATATAATCAGCCTGAATAACATAGAATGCGCTGATTTCACCGTTTTTATAAGCAGTTCTTGCAGCATCAATATCATCATATTTTATGAGTGCGCTTTGCACCGATTCTGGTACAGTCACCACCATGCCAGACAGGTCAATAAAGCCTTCTGGTTTCCCGGAATCTTGCGTTCCAACAATAGCAGCCACAGGCGAAGGTGTCTCTCGCATTTCAAAAGTGGAAAACCATCCCACCGCAAAAGCTACCAATGGAACTAGGAATAAAGTCAGGATGAACGAACGTCTCGTGACGGTATTGATAAACTCAGTTTTCAAGATCAATGAAATTTTATTCATAGCTTTTTCCTCTTTGAAAAACCTCTCGCCATTTAACCCGTCTTCCATATTGCAGCATCCCAATCCTGAACGCACGCCCAGCCAGGATCAAAGCCCCAGCCGCGCAAAGATAAAGGATAACAAGGCTGATTGCCAATTGCCAGGTAGGTACAGTGGTAAACGCTGTCCGTAAAGGCATTGTCATAGGGCTGGTAAGAGGGAAAAGGCTCATTCCAATTACCAATGGGCTGTTGGGATTGGTCATAAGAGGTCCAACAAACCAAAGGGGCACAAATAAGGGTAGAGTGAAAATCGTCGCCATTTGTTGGGCTTCCTGACCTTCCGTCATCATTGCGCCAACAGCTGCCATCAAACCCGCGATCATAATGAATGCGGGGAAGATTAAAGCCATGACAAGCCCAAGATTTCCCAAACTATATTGCTGCCCTGCCACCCAGGGTGATAATACTTTTGCTACTGCCAGTCCAAGAATTCCAAAACCAAGCCAGGCTGCCAGTTGAGTCAATCCCACACACATATCCGCCAATGTTTTCCCAATCATTAACTGATTGGGAGAAATGGAGGTAACAATAATTTCCATTGTGCGGTTTTCTTTTTCTTCCAGCAATGCCTGTAGCAGATATCCACCTGTGATGTTGACCATGACCATGAATAAAACCCCTACCGCGATAGGGATAACAATATCCAGGATGCGTTGAGATGATGCATGTCGGCTACCATCGATAGAAAAGATCTCAATCTTTGGACCATCCAACAGGCGATCTACGCGGTCCTGGGATTGTGTCGCCAACAGGTTCAATTGCAGAAAATCTTGAAAATCACTCTGGGCATTTGAGCTCACTGTCTTTGGGGCAATCAAATGCACATTCCCAGTATCGATGTAATTCTCATCAATTATGTAGACTCCCTGGATAGTTCCCTGGTCGACAGCCAATCTGGCCGTTGATTCATCATTAAAACGAATCAATTCAACTGGTTTGAAAAACCAACCTGAAGGAAGGATTATAGTTTCATCAACAATAACACCTGCATTATCCACATACCCTACTGGAGTATCTTTATATTGGATCGCTATTGAGATAAACCCAAACGCCGCGATTAATATCAGAATGAATGGCATACCTAATAATGCAAAAATAAAACGCTTGCGGAAAACGTGCCTCGAATATTCATATTTGAACACACGTAAAAGTTTCTTCATACGTGCATCTCCTCACCCTGAACTACACGAATAAATATTTCATCCAGAGTTGGCATAGCGATCTCAAAGCGTTCCAATTTAATGCCCGAATTCACCAGATCCTTAAGTACATCCTGTGGATTGGTAGTTGCATCAAGGCGCAGCCGTATCTCATGGTTTTCCTGTATGATCTCTTTTACCCCAAACACATGAGAAGGAAATTCATCTAAAGACCAGACACTGATCTCTCGCTTCGCGAATTGCCTCCGAATATCGTGAATATTCCCATAAAGCACTGTCTTTCCTTTATCGATCAAAACCAACCTGTCGCAAAGTTCTTCCACCTGATGCATCTGGTGAGTGCACATCACTATCGCTTTCCCTTTATCACGCTGCTCCATTAAAAGCTCACGTACGATTTGTGTATTCACTGGATCAAGCGCTGAAAATGGCTCATCGATAATGATCAGATCAGGTTCATGGATCAATGTGCTGATCAGTTGAGCTTTTTGCTGCATACCTTTGCTCAATTCTTTAACTTTCTTCTTGCGGGATAGTACCAGATCGAAGCGTTCAAGATACTCGTTCATTCGTTTTTTAATCACATTCATTTCCATTCCTTTAAGCGATGCAAGATATATCAGACATCGTTCCAGCGGAATATCCTGATACAAACCTCGTTCTTCCGGTAAATACCCGATTTTATCCTTTTTATCTTCACTCATTGCACCACCCAAAACGCTGATACTTCCAGAATCGGGTTTAAAAATATCCAATATCATGCGAATGGATGTAGTTTTTCCTGCGCCATTTGGCCCCAGTAATCCAAAGATCTCTCCCTGTTGTACTTCGAAGCTGACACCGTTCACAGCCTTAATTGAGCCAAAACTTTTCGTGATTTCATTTACATGTATAGCTGGCATGACACGTCCCTCCAATATTTTTACAAGTATATGATACCCGATATTTCTTAATGAATACCCCTGAAAATATGGGGTTCATCTACTATGGTTTGCGTAAAACCTTACCTGGTTGCTTCATTTATCTTCTTCCATTTCCAAAAGCTTTTCTTCATCCTCTCTTAAGGTTTTTCCATGTACAATAATAAAAAAGATTTCAGGAGATGCTTTATGACTATGACCTCTCGTGAAAGAGTTCAAGCTGTTCTACAACATGAACAACCAGACCGAGTACCGATCATTTTAGGGGTAAGCAATGCTACCGGAATAAAAATTCGGCCTTATCGAGAACTCAAGAAGATACTTGGAGTAGAAAGTGAAGACCAGTACATCTATAATTGGCCAGAACTTGGTACCGCTTTGCCAGATGAAAAGATATTGCAACGCCTTCACAGCGATGTGCGAGGAGTATTAGACCGGTTTCCACAGGCTGTCTATGAGAGAAATCAAAATCGTGCTCCCCACTCCCCTTTCATTGATGACTGGGGAAATGGGCAAATGGAAATCGGACCTGATGATTGGTACCCTGGGATCCATCCCATGCCAGAAGCCAAAACGATCGAAGAATTGGATTCCTATCCCTGGCCAGACATGGATGACCCATTTCGTACTTCTCATGTTCGTGAACAGGCATTGAAACTTCATAATGCAAATCAATATGCCATCATGGGGGCACCCTGGTTGATGTTTCCATTCGAGAGAGCAATAGGATTGCAGGGTTTGGAGAAATTTCTTACCAATATGGCAACAGAACCCGATTTTGCACAGGAGCTTTTGATCCGAACAAACAAATTATGCATGAAAAACATGAGTCATTTCCTTGATCAATGCGGTGATGTACTCGACATAATCAAAATTGGCGACGATCTTGGCACCCAAGAAAACCTCATGATCTCACCACGCATGTACCGAAAAATGTTAAAACCCTTGCACGCCGAAATGATCTCACTGATTAAGCAAAAAACCAAAGCAAAGGTCTTTTTCCATACTGATGGAGATGTGTTCAACCTGATCGAAGATTTCATTGAGATTGGAGTGGATATACTCAATCCAGTGCAGACTTCTGCAGGTAAAATGTCAAACCTTGAAGAATTAAAGAAGTTATACGGTCAACGGATCGTTTTTTGTGGCGCAATTGACACTCAAAAGATACTCCCTCATGGCACACCGGATGAGGTCAAGCAGGAAGTAAGAAGAGTGGTCAATATTCTCGGTCAGGGTGGTGGATACATGGTTGCAAGTGTTCACACAATCATGAACGAAGTACCGGCAGAAAACATTCTTGCGATGGTAGATGCAGTACAGGAATTTGGAACCTACCCACTAAAATAAAATTAACCAATGCAAAAAAAGGAGAGAATAATTCTCTCCTTTTTATTGCTAAAGACTTTCTTTTTCGTACGGAGTGCCACTTGCTGCTGGTCCACGACTCCGGCCTACAACACCAGCGAGAACGACTATGGTAATAATATATGGCAGCATTAAGAGTAATTCTGCTGGAATTGGGAAATGCAATAAAGACAACTTTGTTGTCAACGATTCTGAGAAACCAAAGAGCATTCCAGCTCCAATTGAACCTACTGGTGTCCAATTGCCAAAGATCATGGCTGCGAGAGCAATAAAGCCTCTTCCTGCGGTCATGGTCTGTTCAAAACGTCCTACAGAACCAAGCGAAAAATACGAACCAGCAAAACCAGCCACCATACCGCCTAAAAGACAGGCAAAATAGCGTGTCCGGAACACGTTGATGCCAAGTGTATCAGCAGCCTTTGGATGTTCACCCACAGCCCTGTGACGAAGTCCCCATTTTGTCTTATACAATGCAATCGTTAAAACAATCACGAGAAGGTACATAATATAAACATACAGATTGTGGTCAAAGAAAATGGGTCCAATAACTGGTATTTTGTAAAGAAGAGGTATCTGAAATGGTTTAAAGAAACCAGGTTCATTTAGAGTGCTTGACTGCAGGAATTTAATATAGGTGTAGGAAGTAATTCCTGTAGCGAAAATATTAATCATTGTACCGGAAATGATTTGATCTACTTTGTACTTTATGGATAACCATGCGTGTACCATTGCCAGTGCTGCACCGGTAAATATTGCTGCAACAACTCCCCACCAGATTCCAAAAAGACTGCCAGCGATTGCACTCGTTAATGCACTGGCAACCATCATGCCTTCGATTGCAATGTTAACAATGCCTGCGCGCTCGGTGATCAAACCTGACAATGCACCAATTGTAATTGGCACTGACCGGACAACCATCAACGCCAGCATGCCCGTAAAACTGATTGAGCTGCCTGCTGCTCCCCAGAACAAAAAGCCCAGCACAAGTAGAACACCAACTATAGCAATTACAATACTGGTTGCCTTTTTGAAGCCTCTGATGATCTCATAAAGACCAAGACCCAGACAAATTCCAGCAACAATCTCCAACGAAGCTTTGCTATTGAAAACCCAATCAGGGATCTGGATCGCGCGATCATTGATATTGGTCCCGAAGGTCGTATTCACATCTGGTGCAAGTGGACTTGCTAAAACGAAATGAACAAAGATCGCTGACAGGATGAAAAGGGCTCCAATGATTATTCTTTGTTGAGTTCCCGTCTTTGTCCCACGAATAACTTTAAACTTTTGGGCTAACGTGTTTTTTTCCATTATTTCTTCTCGGAAAGTGATGTTGTAGATGAAATTGGCAAATCTTTAATGCTCGGTTTTTTAAGTCGGTATATTGTTCGAATAATTGCAGGAGCAGCAAGGAAAAGAATAATGAATGCCTGCAATATATTGATAATGTAAATTGGAATTCCGGCTCTCAGTTGCATTACCTTAGAACCACTGCGTAAGAAACCAAAAAGAAGTGCAGTTAAAATTACTCCAAGTGGATGATTCTGAGCTAATAAAGCAAGGGCGATTGAGTCAAACCCATACCCAGTTGAGAGAGCTTGAGATTGTCTCCAATAAACACCCATGATTTCGCTTGCACCACCTAATCCGGCGATTGCGCCAGAGAGCGCCATTCCTACTACTGTAATAACCGTTATATTCATGCCAGCGTATTTTGAAGCATTCATGTTAATACCAACCGAACGAATCTCATACCCCCAGGTGGTTTTAAACAGCAAGAACCAGATAAGAAATGCGATCCCAATAGCAATAAAGAAACCTAAGTGGAATCGGATTGGCTCTGGGAAGAATCGAGGAAGATGTGCACTTTCCAGGATCCAGGGAGTTTTCGGCACAACTTCATTGGGATCCTTAAATGGTACAGCTACCAGATAATAGATCAAATAATAACCAATGTAGTTCATCATAATCGTTGTGATGACTTCATGCGCTCCGGTCTTTACCTTAAGCCAGCCGGGAATAAAACCCCACAAACCGCCTGCAAGAGCTCCACAAAGAAGTGCTAATGGAATATGGATCCAGGGAGAAAGACCTGTAAAAGTCCACCCTGCCCATGCTGCTGCGATTGAACCAACCTGCAATTGTCCTTCAGCTCCAATATTGAATACACCTGCCCTAAAACCAAGTGCTACAGCAACACCTGTGAACAAATAGGGAGTAGTAACAACAAGGCTCTCAAAAAACGGTCCAAATGCGCTCAGGATTTTTGCATTATCACCTGATTTGATAGCAGCAGATATTTTTGCAGGATCCCCAAATGCTCCTAAGAATAGCGAAGAATAGGTGTTTGCAACCATTTTCCAGGAGGTCGCAAGTCCTTCACCAAAAGATACCGCAAATGCCTTATATACTTCAGGTGAAGTGACAATAACCAGTATCCCTCCCATAATGAAACCACTAACAATGGAAAGAATAATGATCGTAATGGAACTCTTTGAGAGCTCCTCATAAAAAATGGAAAGAAAATTTCTTTTTTCTTGACCGGTAGTTTCTTTGTTCATGGTTGTTCCTAAGTTACCAATTCCCGAGTTTGCCCAATCACTTCTTTTTTCTTCTGGATCTCAGGCATAACACCCGCCATCAGCAAACCAAGTTCTTCTTTCGTAACATCGCTGGCATTAACCGTAGCGATGATCTTCCCTCTGTACATCACAGCTATACGATCTGAAAGTTGCATGATTTCATCCAATTCAGTGGATACAAGCAATACCGCACAACCTTCGTCACGCTTTTCGACGATCCTGTTATGAATATATTCAATGGAACCAACATCCAACCCACGCGTAGGTTGTGCAGCGATCAATAACTTTATTGGGCGCGAAAACTCTCTCGCAACAATAACTTTTTGTTGATTGCCACCAGAAAGAGCATAAGTCGGTGTAAATATATCGGGAGTACGGATATCGAATGCTTCTACTAATTTTCTTGCATTTTCATCGATCGCCATCCGTTGTAAAATGATACCTTTCGCAAAAGGTGGCAAGTAATAGGTATTCAAAACAAGGTTATCTTCAACAGAATTCTTGAGAACAAGTCCGTCCTTTTGTCGATCTTCAGGAATATGGGCACTCCCAAGTTCTGTAATTTTCCGAGGACTACTTTTCGTGACTACTTTGTTAAGGAAGGTAATCGTGCCCGAACGAGCGGTTTTTAAACCAGTAAGCGCTCGCACTAATTCAGTTTGTCCATTCCCCTGCACACCTGCGATGCCCAAAATCTCTCCACTACGTACTTCTAAAGAAACCGTATCCAATACAAGGCGTGAATGCATATCAGTTACGGTTAAATCTTTAACTGATAAAACAACATCCTTGGGTTCGCTTGGTTTCTTCTGAGTTTTTAATTCAACGGCTCTTCCTACCATCATCGATGCTAATTTTTCAGGGGTGGCGTCTTTTGGAGTAGTCTCACCAACAACTTTCCCTAACCGTATGACTTCAATTCGATCAGCGCACTCCATTACCTCTCTAAGTTTATGGGTAATGAAGATGATCGATTTTCCCTGTTGAACTAATTTCTTCAGAATAGCAAATAGCTCATCCACTTCCTGCGGTGTCAAAACCGCAGTGGGCTCATCCATTATCAGGATATCTGCATTGCGGAATAGCAGTTTAATGATCTCTACCCTCTGCTGTAAACCAATCGGAAGGTCTTCGACCATATCATCAGGATTGACATTCAACTTATAAAGATCGGATATTTCTCTGATCTTTTCTGCAGCTTTTTCCCGATCGAGAAAACCACCCATATGAGTGTCTTCTTCTCCCAGCATTACATTTTCAGTTACCGTAAATACTGGGATCAACATAAAATGTTGATGGACCATGCCAATACCAGATCGTATAGCATCAATAGAAGATTTAATTTCTTTTTTCTCTCCATTGATAAAAATCTCACCTTCATCTGGTTTGTATAATCCATACAGGATGTTCATGAGAGTGGTTTTGCCGGCGCCGTTTTCTCCCAACAAAGCAAGAATCTCGCCTTTGTTTAGCGAGATATCAATATGATCATTCGCAAGAACACCCGGAAATCGTTTTGTAATTCCTTTTAATTCAAGAATTGGTGGCATTAACCCTCACTCAAAGAAAAACAATGTGTTAGCCATTTTACCATAACTAAAAATATTCATTAATATGAGCAAAGAGCCAGGTGAAAACCTGGCTCTTCATTTCCTTCAAGGCAAATTACTCAATTGGTTTTGGTGCCGGAATGACGATCTCACCAGAAATGATCTTTTCCTTGAGTGCGGCAATTTCTGCTTTCAGTTCTTCAGGAACTTCCACTGCAGGATTGTAGGTCAGGTCGGTTCCACCATTTTCCAGCGTGAGGGTGTAGTCTCCACCTTCCCAGGTGCCTTTTACAACACGTTCGATCGCGTCATAAACATGGACATTGACCAGTTTGGTAACACTGGCGAGGATCTGGCCAGAGTACTGTGGGTAGGTCTGAGTCCAGTCCTGGTCAACACCGATTACATAGCCCTTGCCCTGTTCCTGCATATAGGCTGCGGTTGCTGCACCAACACCACCACAAACGGGTAGAATAATATCGACGCCTTCGTTCATCATGCTTTGACCGAGAGCGCGACCTTTGTCTGCATCAATCCATGAACCGGTAGCAGTAGCTTTGCCAGGATCGTTGGCATCATAACCGATGTTGGTTACGGTAGTGCCATGAGCTTCATTATAGGCCTGCATACCATAGTACCAACCATCACCAAAGATCTGGACTGCAGGACCCATGATACCAACATACCAGCCCAATTTACCAGTCTGGGTCATGCCAGCAGAGAGGTAACCAGCCAGATAAGTCGATTGTGCCATTTCTGCGCCAACACCACGGAAGTTGTCCAGTCCAAATCCACCCATATCTACACCAGCATAGTAGATATCAGGATTCTCAGTTGCAGCTTTCTTGCAGTCATCTGTCATCATGAAACCAACGCAGATGATAAGCTGAGCACCAGAGTCTTTGCATGCGGTAAGGTTAGATGCGAAATCGGAAGGTTGAGTTGATTGAATATAGTTGCCTTCTACTCCGAAATCATCAATACCTTGTTGAACACCCTTCCAGGTCAGGTCATTGAAGGATTTGTCTCCAATGCCACCACTATCAGTAACCATGCAGACTTTGATTGCGGGTGCTTCTGTAGTTTCAACAGCGGCTTCTGTTTCTACTGGGGCTTCGGTAGTTGCGACTTCAGGTGCTTGAGTTTCAACTACGGGGGCTTCTGTTGCGGTCGCTTTTGTCCCGCATGAGGTCAGCACAAAAGTTAAAACTAGCATTGCTGACAAAACGGCTAACAATTTTTTGGACATTTATCTCCTCCTACTGAGAATATGAATTAGTGGAAAAGAATTTCCACTCATAGAAAATAGTATAACTATATTATTTCCTGTATGCAAGTGTATAAGCTCTACCTGAAAATATTTTAAGAGTAGTTAGCTCTACTCTGTGATCGTCTCCTTGATCAAACCGTTCACCTTTTCTTCATGAGCTTTGTCTTTCACCTTTAGCATGGTTAAAAACGCCAGGAACAAAAATAGTGCACCATACAAGAAGAGGATCGAATAATTGTAGCCAAGCTTTTCTACAATGATACCTGCCAGACTGGGCCCAATAACTGCAGCAGACTGCGAAGCAAAGTAATAGAGTCCAGTAAAAGCTCCGATCCGTTTTTCATCACCATGGTCATAAACGAGAGGTAAGCTATTCACATTGACCCATGACCAGAAGAAGCCAACGAGGATCATGGCAATAATAAATGTCGTCATGCCTGTTACAAGGAACTTGCTAATCAAAAAGACAGGAATTAATGCTGCCAATCCAAAGATGATGGTTTTTCGTTTGCCCATTTTCACAGCCAAAAGCCCAGCTGGAACGGCGAAAGCGATAAAAGAAAGGTTGGCAATGGAAGCGAGGATAGAAGCTGTGCCGGGTTTGATACCAAGAGAAAACACCGCAAAACTAGATAACCCGGTTTCGACCGCATTGAATCCACAGAACCAGAAGAAAATAGAAAGCAACATGAATAATGCTGATTTATCCTTACTTGCGAAAACTGCTTTCAAGTTAGGGATAAGACCCATCACACTCTCATTCTTGTCAGTTTCAGTATGCTCATATTGATGCTCTTTTACAAACAGCATAACCACGATCATAGCAGCAGTTAAAGCAATTGCACCTGCAATAAATGGCCCTGATCTTCCAAATTTATTAAAGATGACCCCCCCACCGACAAAGGCGAGTACACCACCAATCCCGCCCATCAGGTTGATTACACCATTGGCTCTGCTGCGTTCTTCTGGTTTGAAAAGATCACCCAGCCAAGCGATGACGGGTGAACGGAATAATGCCATACCAAAGTTGGTGATCAAAATAAACACAGCGATCGCAAGCACACTTTGTGCTAATGGAATCGAAATAAACCCAACCAGTGCTATTGGCAAACCCAACAGAATCCAATTTTTCCTTCTTCCCAATCGTGTCCAGGTACGGTCACTGCGCGCACCCACCCAGGGTTGTACGAAAATATTGATCAAATTATCCCAGGTCATAATGAACATCGCCAAAGAAGGTGCCAACGCAAAACCCCATAAATTGGGAAGTTCTTTACCCTGTTCCAGCAATTGTCTCTCAAACTCTGGATTTCCAGCTTGAAGAATGAGTGGTAACCACTGGTTGAAAATTGGCCATAATACACTGATCCCAAGAAAACCAAACCCAATCAGGAAAGTACGCCCCCAGGGAAACGATTTCTTCTCCATCAATTCCTCCTTTTAGTCCTTAATGGTAAAGATGAGTTAAGTCTTTCTTTTTTATTTATTTTCAAGCAGATCCGGGCGTTGCCGCCTGGTTCTTATCAAACTTTGTTCGCGACGCCATTCTGCGATCTGTGCATGATTTCCAGAGAGTAGCACAGGGGGAACCTCCCACCCCCGGAAATTTTCAGGGCGGGTGTAATGAGGATATTCCAGTAAACCATCTCCAAAACTATCATCGAATGCACCATCTGGATCACCCAACACTCCAGGAATAAATCGCGAAACAGCGTCAATAACCATCAAGGCAGGCAATTCTCCACCAGTAACCACAAAGTCACCAATCGAGATCTGCTCTGTCACCAGATGCTCGATCACCCTTTCATCGATTCCTTCATACCTTCCGCAAAGCAAAGCTATTCGTTCATATCGAGTGAAATCGCGGGCAATTTCAGAAGTGAATGGTTTTCCCTGTGGCGATAGATAAATCACCGGGCAACATGGTGGTGAACCTAAAATGGATTCAACTGATTCAAAAATAGGTTCAGGTTTCATTACCATGCCACCGCCTCCTCCATAAGGGGCGTCATCGGTAATATGGTGCTTATCGTGAGTTGAAGCCCGAATATCATGCACATGAACTTCAATGAGTGATTTTTCAATCGCTTTTTGCAAAATACTTACCCCCAAATATGGTGGAAACATTTCAGGAAGAAGAGTAAATACATCAAAACGCATAGCTTGATTCTATATGTTTGGTTGTCTATCCGCAAGTGAAAAATGTCTTTATATTAGTGAAAGATAAAAGCTATCCGCGCTATTTTTAAATTATGGTAATATGAAAATATGTACTTACAAGGAAGCAAATGGAGTATGACGCGCCGGAAAAAGCGCTCCAATCCCTGGCGTGTCTTGATTTTGATCATTCTGGTGGCTGGTGCGATTTACCTCAATCAGGTGGTAGTTCCTAATACTCCACCTCTCTTTATGCCAACTCCCACGCCCACCCGCTCACCTGAATCTTATGTCACTGAAGCACAGAGCCTCGAAGCAGAAGGCAAATATTCACAAGCGATTGAAAGCTATAAACAGGCAATCGATGTGGATCCCAAAAATCCATCCAATTTTATTGCCCTGGCTCACTTGTTGGTCTATACCGGAAATTATTCTGAAGCAGAAACAAATGCCCGTAATGCCCTTTTACTCAATCCAAATAACAGCACAGCCAATGCCATGCTTGGCTGGATACTAGGTCTAGAAGGAAGTTATCTTGAAGCTGAAAGTGCATTTTCTCGAGCAATAGAACAGGATCCCAACAGCGCAATCATTTATGCATATCAGGCAGAAGTGTATGCCTTACAGTCAGAGTCTGACCAGTCAACATTAACTACTTTGCAAAATGCGATCGATGCATCTCGAAAAGCCCAACAGCTGGATAATTCGCTCATGGAAAGCCATAGGGCTCGAGGTATTGTTTTGGAACTTACCCAAAATTACAGCGAAGCTGTTACAGAATTTACAGCAGCGATCGCTATCAATCCAAATATTGCTGATCTGCATCTGGCGTTGGGAAGAAATTATCGGGCATTGGAAATTTACGATAAAGCCATTGAAGAATTCACTCGTGCAAATGCTCTGAATCCCGCTGACCCATTGCCAGATACCTATATTGCAAGAACCTATCTGACCGTTGGCGAATTCGCGAAAGCAATCCAGTTTGCACAATCAGCAGTTGTTGATGCACCTCAGGATCCTTACATGTACGGAAATCTGGGTACTATGTATTATCGTAATCTCCAATACGCTGAAGCAGTAGATAATCTGCGGTTAGCGATCAAAGGCGGCACTACAGAAGATGGTTTGGAAGTAGCCGGTTTACCTTTAGACACTGGCCGCGTGGGAGAATATTATCAAACTTATGGACTGGCATTAGCACGCACAGGTGAATGTGGCGAAGCGTTACAGATATCCCAGGCAATTCAACAGGGGTTATCCAGTGATGAAACAGCCATGTATAATGCAAATGAGATCATTAACATTTGCTCTGAAGTTGCTGAAATGACCCCCACGATCGAACCATCAGAAGAAGTAACCCCCACCCCGTAAGTCAAATGAACCTGAATGGCAAGCAATTAACCTTTCGAAAACAGCGCTTCACGCTCCGTCCTTATCGCATCCTTATTCTCCTGGCAGCGGTTTTGGGTGGATTCTTTATCCTTCGAGGTCTTGAGACACAGAAGATCAAACCATTATTCTCTCCTACTCCTTTTCCTACACGCACCTCTAGCTCATATGCTGAAGAAGGGAACACCTTCTTTATTGCTGGTGACCTTAATGCAGCAATCACTGCTTATCAAGAAGCAGTAAAGATCGATCCAACCAATGGTGACCTGGCAGCAGAACTGGCACGTATTCAAACATATTCATCTGCGTCATTAACCAGTGATGCAGAGAAGAAAAACAGACTTGAAGAAGCACTGGCAACCATCAATAAAGGCAAAGAAGTTGCCCCCGATAACAGCATGGTGCTGGCTGTCAGAGCTTTTGTATTGGATTGGTACTCCAACCCTACTCTTGTGGGAGCAGAAGAGTCAGAAAAACTCTTGTTGGAAGCCAATCAAGAAGCAGTATCCGCAATTCAATTGGATAACCAGAATACACTCGCTCTTGCGTATTATGCTGAAATTTTGAATGACCAGCAAAATTGGCTGCAGGCAGAACAATATATTCAACAAGCTTTACAGCGTGATCCTACAATCATGGATGTACACAGGGTCAATGCGTTGATTCAGGAAACCCTCAGCAATTATGGTCTGGCGATCGAATCCTACAAACGGGCTGCAGAGATCACTCCTAACCTTACTTTTTTATACATCAATATTGGCGTAAATTATCGTCAACTTGAACAATATGAAATGGCGTTGAGCTATTTTGCCAAAGCGGCAGACATCAATGAAACTCTACAGGTGAATGATCCAATTCCATATCTGGCTATTGGACGTACTTATGCACAAATGGGTGAGTTTTTCGTCGCTTCACGCAATGTGATGAAAGCTTTACAACTAAACCCGACCAATTCTGATGTGTACGGGCAAATCGGTGTCATTTACTTTAAAGCACGGAATTATGAAGGTGCAATTCCAGCATTAAAATGTGCTGTCGAAGGTTGTACTGCAGCTGAAAGCTGTGAAGTACGCCAATGCGATTCAACGGTCGATCAAGCGGTAGAGATTCAGGGTTTACCACTCTCAAACTCGACACTTGAGTATTATCTTTATTACAGTTCAGCCCTGGCAGGCATGCATCGATCAAATGACGATTATTGCACAATCGCAAAAGATATATTAAAACAATTACGTGAGAATTTCTCTGCGGAACCGGTTGTAATGCAATTGGTTCAGACCAATGAAGAGATTTGCGGTTTCACATCTCAATAAATTATCAGAATTTTATAAGAACTAATATAAACCTCTTGACTTTGTTATTGAACACAGGTAATATTGTCACAGTTAGCACTCATGCAGTATGAGTGCTAAATGATTGACAAAAACTGTGTGATACTTTGATACAGGAGGAATGTATGGCAATAAATCTCAAACCTTTGGGTAATCGTGTTGTCGTAGAACCCGTTGAACAGGAAGATGTTCTAGCATCAGGTATTGTTCTCCCAGATACCGCAAAAGAGAAACCACAAAAGGGTGTGGTTCTATCTGTTGGCCCTGGCGATCGCGATGATAAAGGCAACCGCATTAAGATGGATGTCGAAGTCGGCGATACCGTTCTTTTTGCCAAATACTCTGGCACTGAAATTAAGATCGATAGCAAAAAATTGCTAATCCTGCGTGAGACCGACTTACTGGCAATTGTTGAAAAGTAAGCCAATTTGAAATCTTTCATTTGATATAAGGAGTTTTTTATGGCAGCCAAACAATTAGTTTTTTCAGAAGAAGCTCGCCGTTGCTTAAAAAGCGGTATTGATATTCTTGCGAACGCAGTTGCTACTACTCTTGGTCCTAAAGGTCGCAATGTAGCACTAGACCGCAAATTCGGTTCCCCCACCATCACTCATGACGGTGTTACAGTCGCCAAAGAAATCGAATTAGAGAACCCCTTCGAAAACATGGGCGCCCAACTGCTGAAAGAAGCAGCCACCAAGACAAATGACATTGCTGGTGACGGTACCACAACCTCAACCGTTTTAGCTCATGCCATTGTAACAGAAGGTTTAAAGACCCTCTCCGCTGGTGCAAATCCCATGCTTCTCAAACGCGGTATCGAAGCTGCTTCAAAAGCAGTAGCTGATGAAATTCGCGCCCAATCCATTGGCATTACCACCAAAGAGGAAATTGCTAGCGTTGCCACCATTTCAGCCCAGGATAAGGCAATCGGCGATTTGATCGCTGAAGTGATGGACAAAGTTGGTAAAGACGGCGTCATCACGGTTGAAGAATCAAAAGGTCTTGAGTTCGAAACCGAATACGTCGAAGGTATGCAGTTCGATCGTGGTTACATCTCTCCCTACTTTGTAACCGATACCGAACACATGGAATCTGTTATTGAAGATCCATATCTACTCCTGCACGACAAGAAAATCTCCGCTGCAGCAGATATTGTTCCTATCCTTGAAAAATTAGTCCAGATCGGTAAACGTGACCTGGTCATCATCGCTGAAGACATCGATGGCGAAGCCCTGGCTACTCTGGTATTGAATAAACTGCGTGGCATGATTAATGTGTTAGCAGTTAAAGCCCCCGGTTTCGGTGATCGCCGCAAAGCAATGATGCAGGATATTGCCATCCTGACCGGTGCAACCGTCATTTCAGAAGAAACTGGTCGAAAGCTCGAATCAGTAACTGTAGCTGATCTTGGTCGTGCTGAAAAGATCGTTGCTGACAAAGATAATACAACCATCGTTGGCGGCAAGGGCGAAGATGCTGAGATTAAAGGTCGCATCGACCAGATCCGTATTGAGATCGACAAGACCACAAGCGATTATGACCGCGAAAAACTACAAGAACGACTTGCCAAACTTTCCGGTGGTGTTGCCATCATCCGTGTTGGTGCAGCAACCGAAACCGAACTCAAAGAAAAGAAACATCGTGTCGAAGATGCCCTCTCTGCTACTCGTGCAGCAGTTGAGGAAGGTATTGTCCCCGGTGGTGGTGTAGCACTCATCAACGCCATGCATGTTCTTGACAGCATCAAGATGGGTGATGATGACGAGCAGATCGGTGTCAACATCGTTCGCAAGAGCCTCGAAGTTCCAATGCGCAAGATTGCTGAAAACGCTGGTAAAGAAGGTTCTGTCATCGTCGAGAATGTACGACAGCACCAGAAAACTGAAAAGAACAATCGTGTTGGTTACGACGTTATCAGTGATACCTACAAAGACATGGTCAAAGGTGGCGTTATCGATCCTGCGAAAGTTACCCGTGGCGCACTCGAAAATGCAACCTCTATTGCAGCTATGATCCTGACCACTGAAGCTTTGGTTACAGAAGTACCAGAAAAAGAAAAACCTGCAACCCCACCCATGCCTGAATACTAAACCACTTAAAGCATATTAACTTAGCATCCCGGATAACTCCCGGGATGCTTTTTGTTTTCTAAGAAAGATATTTAGACAAATCAATTCACGGGTATAATACTTCAGGAGAAAGATTTGACTTATGGTTATTCAAAATTACTTAATTGACATGGATGGAGTTTTGGTACAGGGAAAACGGCTGATCCCAGGCGCAGATAAATTCATCGATCAAATACGGGCAAAGAAGCGAAATTTCCTTGTTCTCACCAATAATTCCATTTACACTGCACGTGATCTTGCTCATCGCCTGCAACAGGCTGGCATCGATATCGATGAAAAAGAGATCTTCACATCAAGCATGGCAACTGCACGATTCTTGAAAAACCAGCATCCAGGGGGAACCGCTTTCGTGATTGGCGAAAGTGGATTAACACAATCCATTTACGATATTGGCTATATTATTACTGACACAAATCCTGATTATGTAGTCTTGGGTGAAACTTTTAACTACAGTTTTCAATTAATCACACAGGCGGTCAGATTCATCATGAATGGCGCTCATTTCATAGCCACAAACTCTGACCCTACAGGACCCTCAGAAGATGGTTTTGTCCCTGCTTGTGGTGCTATGGCTGCATTAGTCCAGCGTGCAACCAGTGTGAACCCATTTTTCATCGGTAAGCCCAATCCATTCATGATGCGGTCTGCTCTCAACTATTTGGGTGTTCACTCAGAAAATACAGTCATGATTGGTGATAGGATGGATACTGACATCATTGCAGGTGTAGAAAGTGGCATGGAAACCTACCTGGTATTATCTGGAATTACTCAAAAAGAAGCAATTTCTAAGTTTCCCTACCAACCAGGAAAAGTATTTAATTCCATTGATGATATTGAGGTTATTTAAAACCGGAAAGGTGGGATTTTTTCCATCACCCTTTAACCGGATCACCAAACAAGGCTTTTCGTTAGGACAAATAATAAGGGGGGAATATATTATTTTTTTAAAAATCTTTTCTATTCTTTTATCAATAAAAAACACACCAGAGTTTTTCTACTCTGGTGTGTATAGACTGCTTAATCAGGTTATGGTTGTGTTAGTCGAGGAGTGCTTTTATCGTGATTATTATGTACCCGCTTTACCGAACTTGAAGGTTTACCTGCAGTTGGATTAAGTAAAGTACTCAATTGTGTGATCGCTTGGGGGTCGTAGACGCGCCGCCCACAGACATCACACACCCACGCTGGGAAATCTGGCACGGTGATAAGTTCATCCATCAGCCAGGTAAAATATGTTACCTTCCTGCGGCGTAAGTGCCCTGCCTGACATTCGCGACAGGTGGGAACTGGTTCAGGGAATAAAACATTTTGCTCACTCATTCAATACTGCAACCTCTTGCATAATTCTAACACTATTACTGGTTCCAATGCGAGTCGCTCCAGCTTCAATCATTGCCAGGGCATCTTTGAGCGACCGAACCCCACCGGCTGCTTTTACTCCCATCTCTTCGGGTGAGCCTACTACTCGACGCATCAGGTTTACATCATCCACTGTCGCACCAGCGGTACTGAAACCAGTTGAGGTTTTAACAAAATCTACTCCTGCTTCTTTTCCAAGCAAACAGGCAATAATCTTTTCTGAGGTGGATAACAGACATGTTTCGATAATCAATTTTACCTTACCACCAGCCCGGTGGGCAATTTCTGTTACCTGTGCAATATCATCGAATACAGCCTTGTACTCGCCCCCTTTCAGTAATCCAATTGCGATGACCATATCCAACTCTTGTGCTCCTGCTTCTAAAGCAAGCCCTGCTTCATAAACTTTTGATCTTATGGGAACTGCTCCCAAAGGAAAACCAATCACAGCACAGGACTTTACATTACTACCTGAAAGATTCCGTGATACCAAAGGGGTGTGAATACTATTCACACACACCGATGCACATTGATACTGTAGAGCTTCGTTACACAATACCTCAACCTGACCAGGGGTAGCTTCAGCTTTTAAAAGTGTATGATCCAGATATCCTGCGATTTGTTGAGGCGCGACCGTAATTGCTCCAGGAAATGCAGGTAAACCTTGTTCGTATGTATCTGCTGTCTGTAATATTTTATCGATTTTATTCATTGAGTCACCTCGGTCGATCCAACAGGTATGTGCTGAATAATCCGCATATCTTTTGGAGGCCAGTATATTACCACTGCTTTTCCAACTACATTTTCTTGAGGAAGATACCCCCAGGAATGTGAGTCATAAGATTGGTTGCGATTATCTCCCAAAACAAATAGATATCCTTCGGGCACCGTCCACTGCCCCTGATAGCTGACAGGTTCTGCAATGTAATCTTCTTGTAAGATCACACCATTCACCGACACCTTCCCATTCCGAATTTCTATTTGGTCTCCAGGAATGCCGATCAATCGTTTGATGAAATCTTCTCGTGGATTGACAGGGTTATGAAAAATTACAATATCACCTCGCTGATAATTGCCATGTTTATATGCCAGGCGATTTACCATGATAAATTCGCCCTCATGTAAAGTAGGCTGCATGCTGATGTTTTCTACTTGAACCCGCGCGACTACACTATCAATAGCAAAATAGAGAATAAGTGCCAGGACAAGGGTTTGAATGGCTTCGATGATCAATCTTCGAAATTGTTTACCATCTGCAGGTTTTTCGGATATTGTTTCTTCAACAGTTTCTAATGTTGGATCATACATATTATCATCAACATTGGGCTTTGTTTCTTGAGATTCGTTCTTTTCCATTTTTAAAGACATTTTTCGATTATAAAGCGGATAGAGATGCTGTACAAGATGTATACGTAAATTATCACTGCACAGCTTTCTGTAATTCATCAAAAGTACGCATTTTTGCAATTTTATTGACAAAATCTTTCAAAGTTGGGCTTTCTTCACGAAGTTTTCGCACCGCCGGTCCTACCAGATCTTCTCCAGCAGCTCCTCCGGGCACATCAGCATAAGCACCATGAAAAGCAAAATATGCCTGATTGAGCACTCTGATCTGGTATCCTTGATCCCAGAACACTTTTCGCCTGGCTTCCATATATTTTTCAGCTTCCTCGATCTTCCCTTCTGCCAGAAGCTCATCAGCTTTCACACGGGTTTCATGCATTTCTTTATTAAAGTCAAATTTGGGAGGTTCTGGAGGATTATTATCCTCCATATCTTGATTATCTTCTGGTTTCGATGGCTCTGCAGGTGGTGGAATCATTTCAGGATAGTATTTTTGCAAAACAAACAAACCAATTTCATTACCAGCGATGTTTGCAGTGGTTTCATTCATCGTTCGTAGCTCAGGTGAACTATCATACCGTATACCCAAAGGGCGCATTGTGAGATAGTTATGGATCCATTCATGGGCAACTACCTCGATCAACCATTGCAGACTGGTACTTTGACCCACCATGGTTGGATACACTCCTACTCCCCCGATCCGCGTTACCATCGTCGAAACATTTAAACCATTTGCAACATCTTTCTCTAATTTCGTTATTTCATCCAGACTGAGTTCAGGGTTAATAGAAATATTAGCATCCTGCCGGATAACTTCACGTGGTGAAACAATAAGAGAAAGAGGCAATTCTGTCACATGATATAACAGGGGAGGTATAGGTTGACCAACAAAACTCAAACCCATCTCATCGATAACTTGAGAAACCTGTGCCTGGATGATAGACTCTGCCAGGTTTGCCAGATCTGCTTTCTCATCCTGCAATGTAGCTAATTTCGCAAGTTTTTCTGCTGCTGTTCCTTCAGGATTCTTGATTTCAGGATCAGCATAAATTCTTTCGATTTCGCTTTGGATCTGTTGCGTTTGATCTACAACTCTTAAATATTCCAAAACGATCTCTTTTGCAGAATGAGAGGAGATGTATCGCGTCATCCCCAGAGCAGATTGTGCAGCTTTACCGAAGAGTGCGTCAATGGTCCAGGTCGTATAATCGAATTCGATCATGCGGCTGTAAGCACGTATCTTTTCCTGTTGATTTGCAGGAGATACCTGACTTCGACTCACAAAGACAGTGAGTAAAAGAATGAAAAATATTGTTCGAGTGAAGCGTTCAGCTTTTTGAATGAACATAGTATTTATATGAATTTCTAATGCAAACGGATTATACTTGCTTTAGATTTATTCATTTAAGTATTTTAAAAAAAATAGCATTTTCAAGGTTAAGAACCGGATACAAGGGTAAGTATGAAATCGAAAAAGAAACTTTTTATTGTTCTTGGCGTAATCATCATAGTTATTGTACTCATCCTCGTAATTTCGGGGATCAATCGCGCGAAAAAAGCAGCGGAAAATGCTTTCCAAACTTCACCATTATCACGTGGTGACCTGACTGCAATTGTTGGCGCCACTGGTACTGTACGAGCAAACCAAAGCGCAATTTTAACCTGGCAAACAACCGGTCGCATTAGTGCAGTCAATGTTAAACTGGATGAACTCGTAACCACGAACCAGGTACTGGCGGAATTATCCCGGGATTCTTTATCTCAATCGATCATCCTGGCAGAAGCTGACCTCGTTTCAGCAAAGCGCGCACTAGATGACCTGAAAAATTCCGATGTTGCCAGTGCAATCGCCTATCAAACTATGGTACTGGCACAAAAAGCTGTTGATGATGCCAGAGATGATCTGAACAGTAAGAATTACGCCCGTGCAGATCAGGAAACTCTGGATATTGCTAAAGCGAATTTGATCATCGCAGAGGATGCGGTTAGTAGAGCTGAACAATTATATGATCAGGTGGATAGCCTGGATGAAGATAATCCAATTCGGGCAGAAGCCTTCAGTGAACTTGCCAGTGCAAAACAAAACCGCGATCGCCTACAGGCAAATTTGAACTGGCTTTTAGGGTTGCCTGATGAGCAAGAACTGGCAACAGCAAATGCTAACCTGGATGTGGCACTTGCAAAGCTGGATGATGCCACACGTGAATGGGAACGTCTTAAAGATGGTCCAGACCCTGAAGATGTCAAAGCAGCAGAAGCCCGTGTGGCTGCACTCGAAGCCACTCTGAAGATGCAATTCATTGAAGCTCCTTTTACAGGCACTATCACCAATGTTGAAGCACTAACAGGTGATCAAGTCAACCCAGGTACTGTTGCATTTCGAATCGATGATCTAACGAAGTTACTGGTAGATGTAGATATCCCAGAGGTCGATATTAATAGCATAAAGATTGGACAACCAGCAACGCTTACCTTTGACGCAATTCAAACGAAATCGTATGAAGGAAAAGTAGTCGAAGTGGCTCGGGTTGGCACCACTGGTCTGGGTGTGGTGAACTTCAAGGTCACAATTGCCTTAACCGACCCTGATGAATTGGTACTTCCCGGAATGACCGCTGCAGTCAATATCATCGTTAATCAGCTTAATGATGTGCTGTTGATCCCAAATCGAGCCGTCAGGCTTGTGGAAGGGAATAGAGTGGTTTATGTTTTAAGAAATGAAGTTGCCATACCAGTAAATATCGAGATTGGCGCAACTTCTGATACAGATAGCGAGCTGGTATCAGGAGATCTTAAAGAAGGGGATTTGATCATTCTTAATCCACCCAGTAACCTTACACGTGGATTTATGTTTGGACAATAAAATGTCAGACTGTGTTATTCAGGCCATCGACCTTACCAAGGTTTATTCAATGGGTATTGTGGAAGTACACGCACTTCGTGGGGTATCCTTTTGTATCAATCGCGGCGAAGTTGTATCCATTATGGGGCCATCTGGCTCTGGTAAATCGACTTTAATGAATTTGCTGGGTTGCCTTGACCACCCTACCAGCGGAGAGTACATTCTGGATGGCGAATCAGTGGCATCATTAAATGATGATCAATTGGCAAGTATTCGCAACCGAAAAGTGGGTTTTGTTTTTCAAAGTTTTAACCTTCTTCCTCGTTCAACCGCTCTGGCAAATGTTGAACTACCGCTACGATATTCAGGCGTAAGCACCAATAGAATAGAGCGTGCCCGCAAAGCTCTGGAAGCGGTTGGTCTGGCTGATCGTGTCAACCATAAACCCACTGAACTTTCTGGAGGGCAGCAGCAAAGAGTAGCTATTGCCCGCGCCTTAATCAATGACCCAGCTATTCTGATGGCTGATGAACCTACTGGCAACCTGGATAGCAAATCCGGCAAAGAGATCATGGAGCTAATCCTTTCATTAAATAAAGAACGTGGAACTACAGTAATTGTAGTGACTCATGATCCGGGTATTGCTGCACAAACACAGCGCGTAATCCGTTTGATCGATGGAAAGTTGGAGCAACCTGAATGAACCTGACCCAATCCATTGTTGAAGCGTTAGAAAGCCTGAATTCAAATAAACTTCGTTCGGGTCTCACCATTTTGGGGATCGTCATTGGTGTAGCAGCGGTGGTTGCCATGCTGGGTGTTGGACAGGGTGCACAAAATACCATCACCAGCTCGATCAGTGGAATTGGAAGCAATCTGCTTTTTGTCTTTCCTGGAAATATGACCGAAGAAGTTCGTAATGTGCAACCATTGACTATTAATGATGTTGCTGCTTTGCAGGATACACTGGAAGCTCCATCTATTGCAGGTGTTGCCCCTACCATCAGTGGCAGTGTCACGGTTACTTATGGGAGAGAAAAAGTTACAACTTCAGTTGAAGGTATTACTCCAGATTATGCTTTGGTTCGTAATTACTCGGTGACCGAGGGAGATTTTATCAATAGCGAACAACAGCTAGGGAAAGCTTCGGTTGTGTTATTAGGTCCAGATGTTGCAGAAAAGTTGTTTGGAAGAAAAGACGGAATTGTCGGTGAATCCGTTCGAATCGAAGGGCAACCTTTTCGCGTGATCGGGATCCTTGAATCTAAAGGGGGAGGATCTTTTGGCAGTCAAGACAATGTGGTAATGGTACCAATCACAACTGCACAGGCTCGCTTGATTAATCGAAACCATGATGAAGTAGATGTGATTTATATTTCAGCCATCAGTGCAGATGCCGTCAATCAGGCAAGTGAAGAAGTAGCGCAAATTCTCCGATACCGGCACCGTACTGCCATCGGAGCTGATGATTTCACAATTTTTAGCCAGCAAGATTTTGTTACTACCGCCAAGACAATTACTGGGGTTTTCACTGTTTTCCTGGGTGGCGTGGCAGCTATCTCCTTATTAGTTGGCGGTATCGGCATCATGAACATCATGCTAGTTTCTGTTACCGAAAGAACCCGAGAAATTGGATTGAGGAAAGCTTTAGGCGCACGAAAACGTGATATCCTCATCCAGTTCCTTACCGAATCATCCTTATTGAGTTTATTTGGCGGTATTATTGGCATCATTTTTGGATGGCTGATCGCTTTTGTCATTGGTAGAATTGCTGCTGCGAATAACACACCTTTTACTCCAACAATCGGGATAGATGCCATATTACTGGCAACACTCTTTTCGACAGCTGTTGGTCTTTTCTTCGGAATTTATCCAGCAAACCGTGCAGCCAATCTGGAACCAGTAGAAGCCTTACGTTACGAATAAACAATACCTGTAAAAAATCACAAGTTATCAGACAATTGTCTCAAAAATAATTATTGTTTGAATACCTGAGGTAAAATATTCGAGGACGTTCCGTTTTAAAACAATCTAAAAGGAGACGTATAATGGCAACCTGGAAAATCTTGTTAACCGATGGCCTGGAAGAAAATGGCCAGGAGATTCTAAGAAAATCAGCACAAGTGGTAAACAAAAGTGGTATTTCAGCTGAAGACCTGCTAAAAGAAGCTGGTGAATATGATGCCATAATCGTTCGTGGACGTACGAAGGTTATCCCTGCAGTTTTTGATGCTGCAACTTCATTGAAAGTTGTCGGCCGTGCAGGTGTAGGGGTAGACAACATTGATTTGAACGCAGCCAAAGCTCATGGCGTTACGGTTGTCAACTCGCCTATAGCAACCACACGCGCAGTTGCAGAACTGGCTTTCGGTATGATGTTGGCTATGGTTCGTGAAATCCCTAGAGCTGATTCCTCTATGAAAGCTGGTAAATGGCTGAAAAAGGAATTGGAAGGCACTGAGCTTGCAGAAAAAACTTTGGGTGTCATTGGTTTTGGTCGCATCGGATGTACAGTGGCAAATTATGCCAAAGCGTTTGGCATGGATATCATCGCATATGATCCCCTTTTGGACAATGCAGAGATCACAAAACGCGGAGGTAAACCTGTCACATTTGATGAATTGCTACAACAATCTGATGTGATTACCCTGCATATTCCTCTAACTCCTGATTCTCGCAATCTTATCAATGCTGATGCCATCTCCAAGATGAAATCGGGCGTGAGGATCGTCTGCGCAGCACGCGGCGGTGTCATCGATGAAGAAGCTCTATTGCAGGGATTGGAAAGTAACAAAATTGCAAGTGTTGCTCTTGATGTATTCGCAACAGAGCCTCCAGGAATGACCGCTCTTGTCAGCCATCCAAAAGTAATTTGCACCCCACACATTGGTGCGCAAACAGTCGAAGCACAACAACGTGCTGCAGTTGATATTTCAGAGGAAGTTCTTAACGCTCTGAATGGAAAACCATTACGCTGGAAAGTTGCCTGATAGAAAGGACAAAAGAACCAAATGAGCAAATTGGAAGATCTGAAAAAATGCCTGAAGGAAGTCACAGATCTTGGATACGCCCGAGCTCTCGCAGAATGGGATGCCCAGGTGAATATGGCACGTGGTGGTGCCGAAGATCGCGGTGATGTCGTTGGAACGCTGGTCGGATTGATGGTTCAAAAATTTACATCACCCGAAACCGCCAAGGCGTTAGAAGGGGCTGAGAAGGAAATTGCCGGTCTTGATAGTGATAATAATGATGTCCGCATCGTGAAGATCACCAGACGAGAGTATGATAAATATGCAAAACTGCCTGATGGATGGATGGCGAAATTTGCTCGTCTGACAAGTGTTGCACAAAACGCCTGGGAAGTAGCCAAAGAAAAATCAGATTATGCGCATTTCAAGCCATACCTGAAACAGATCGTGGAAATGAGAAGAGAATATGCTTCTTTTTTCGCTCCCTATGATCACGTATATGATCCTCTTCTAAATATTTATGAACCAGGGATGAAAACAGCAGAAGTACAGGCGATTTTCGCTGCATTGAAACCAGAGCAGGTAGCAATCGTCAGCGAGATTGCTTCTCATCCACAGGTCGATAACTCCTTCTTACTTAAGGATTATGAAGGGCAGAAGCAATGGGATTTTGGTGTGGATGTGATCACACACTTTGGATATGACTGGAAGCGTGGCAGGCAAGATAAAGCAGTGCATCCATTTACCATCAGTGTCGGTCTGGATGACGTCCGAATCACAACGAAAATTGAAAAGAATTGGCCTTCTGCTTCTATTTTTGGAACTATCCATGAATGTGGTCATGCCTTATTTGAACAAGGAATTTCACCTGATTTCCGTCATACAATTTTAGCAAGCGAAATTTCCATGTCGGTGCATGAATCGCAGTCTCGCTTATGGGAAAATCTTGTTGGTCGTTCCTTGCCTTTCTGGAAATTCTTCTATCCCAAACTGCAGGCTTTATTCCCGGAGAATCTTGAAAACGTCAGTCTGGACAAGTTCTACAAAGGGATTAATCTGGTAGAACCATCTTTGATCCGTATCGAGGCTGATGAAGCAACCTATAACCTTCACATCATGCTTCGCCAGGAATTAGAAATTGCATTGATGGAAGGTAGCCTGGAAGTCGATAACCTCCCTGAAGCCTGGAATGCCAAAGTAAAGGAATACCTGGGACTCACCCCACCCAATGATGCACAGGGTGTACTGCAGGATGTTCATTGGTCAAACGGCTATTTCGGATACTTCCCCACTTATGCCATGGGAAATCTTCTCTCCGCCATGTGGTGGGAGAAAATCCATCAGGATATTCCCGATCTCGATTCTCAAATTGAACAAGGCAAATTCAACGATTTACTTTCCTGGCTGCGTAAGAACATTCACCAATATGGTGGAAAATACGAAGTACAGGAATTGAGCCGAAAAGTTGTTGGAAGCGGGATCGATCCCAAACCTTATGTTCGATATTTACGTGATAAGTTTAGTAAAGTATACGGTTTCTAAAGATAAAAAAGAAATCTCGGAGGAACCTCCGAGATTTCTTCATAATGCTCTCTTCTGCCATTTTTCCTCATCTCTTATATAATAGAAGGAAGATTCAGGTAAAAAACTCTTTCGGGGCGGAACAAGAATGGCAAAATTAATGTTTGTAGATGATGATGAATTAACTTTAACTTTAATGGAGAAGACAGCTAATATTTTAGGGCACTCCTCTATTTTATGTTCTCAAGGAACTGAAACTATCAAGAAAGCTATATTGAACAAGCCTGACCTAATTTTCATCGATATTGGGTTGGAAGATATAGATGGATTGGACCTATTGAAAAAGATCCACGAAGAACCTCAACTTTCTTCTATCCCCCTTTTCATCGTTACTGCTGGGCATTCTGCTCAAGATGAAGAAAAAAGCCTGGCGGCAGGAGCAAGCGGTTTTCTCCAAAAACCCTTACGATTTGATGACTTGACGAATGCAATCGAAAAATATATCAAATAATAAGCCAATATTTTTCATCAATAATAGAACTTGGATCTTTTTCCCAATAGTATTGTTAATCTCCATGTTCTTTTTGATTTCGTGTAATTATCAAACCCCTGCGCAGTTATATGCAACTTCGACCACTACCTTGACCCCTTCCTATACTGCCACCATAACAGAGACTTCCACTATTACGCAAACCTCTTCTCCGATTCCTACTGAAACCATTACCATAACATTCTCCCCCCAACCATCGCTGACCAGTTCTCCCTCTGAAACACCTACGATTACAGATACCATTACACCAGGCCCTTCTCCAACAAATACCCGTACTCCAACCAATACGCGTCCCCCTACACGCACCCTGGTTCCCTCTCGTACACGCACCAATACATTTACACCAACCATCACCAATACCCCGACACCACCTGCTCCTGTTTTAAAGTTGGATAAACCTGGACCATATTCAAAGATAAGCAGCCCGATTGAGGTTGAAGCAGCAGTTTCTCCTGGTGAAGACGGTTTGATCTTTTTTACTTTGACCGGTGAAGATGGCAGATTGATCACGCAACAGGTTGAAAACTACAGCAAGTATATAGGAAGGCAGATATGGATTGCACCGGACATTGCTTTCAATATCAGCGCAGTTGCCGAGACTGCCCGGTTATCCGTTTTTACCCATGACCTTCAAGGAAGATTCGTTGCCATCAATTCGGTGGATGTAATATTAATGATGATTGGGAAAGATGAATTAAGTCCATCCGTGATAAATCAGGAACCGTACATCATCCGGTATCCACGATCAGACCAGGTGATACAGGGTGGAATACTCACTTTGTCTGGTCTCGCTCGACCAGTAAATAACACACCTCTGATCATCGAATTGATCGACGAAAATGGAACAATTGTTGGCAGCACACAGGTAACCGTACCAGAACCCGCAGGTTCTTTGAGTCATACGCCGTTTGCAGTCGAAATTCCCTATACCGTTAGTGGACCAACGATTGTTAGGCTGACCATCCGACAGGAAAGCGATAACCGCATTCCAGGTACGGTGGCATTATCCAGCATGCTGGTTCAATTAGAACCTTAAACTAGTATGCAGAAATATTGCTATAAAAACTGGGGTCGGTAGGGGTCTGCCCGGAAGGATCCCACACGTAAACGTAATCCCCTTCTTTTGCCCAATCATACAGCCAGTGCGAATCGATGATGGAAAGATTTACGCAGCCATGGGATTGTTCATACCCGAACATTGCACGCCAATAAGCACCATGTAGCGCCCTGGCGTCATCGAAATACATGGTGTATGGCACATCTGCAAGATAATAGTAATCAGATTTATCTGCTGCAAATGAGCCGGTCATCGTTTCTAGTTCTTTCTTCAGGTAGATCTGATGCAATCCGGGACGGGTAAAGTAAGGCTCTGCGCCAGTGGCAACCAAAGTAGCAAAAACAAGCTGTCCGTTATCGTATACAGCCAGTGTCTGCTCATATAAATTAACTTCGATCCAGCGATTGTTAGTTACGCCTTCGGGTGGGGTTGTGTTCACCACAACCTGTCGTATATATCGCCGCTCGATCCATTCATCAAAACCTGTCTGGTACCAGGTGGTACCGTCCATTTCGACTTCCTGGTAGATTTGCACAAGTGTCTCGCGATAGTAAGTTTTTCCAATTTCTGGTGATGCATATCCAGGCGCATTCCGTGGTATGGTTTGATCAACGATCCAACCAAAATTATTCCGGGGGGCTGCATGGAAGACTAATCCGGAGAACTTGCTGAAATCACCCGGTGAAGCCCGCATCCATTCGCCACTCGAAAGCATCACATAATGCCCGCCGTTCACATCCATCTGTGAAACGAAGGAAACATAGATGGTTGCACCTGCCTGCAGGTAACGGGTTGGGTTTTCTCCATTTACCGCAGCATCCAATGAACCATAAATTGCTGCCTGGGTGGAATTATCAATATTAATTTTTGCAAAACCAATGTTTAATTTTGCCAGATCAGGGCTCGGATGAGCTGCTGGCAGATCAAGAATGGGATACGGTATTCCCTGGGTGACAATACTGTTGATGGATTGTGACGGCCCAAGGGGCAAGCAATCCAATGATTGCTGCCGGTAGTTGTCTGGGGCGCACACCACATCACCAAAGTATGGACCGGCATCGCTCTGGGTTGTGATAGCTGCATTCACAGGTGATGCAGGGGTAAAGGTAAAAAGCAAAAAAGCGATAGTAAGAAGAAATGTCGCTCGTTTTAACACTGTAGTTCCTCGATGGTCTTATTCACCTTGCGGGCAAGGATTTTCCAATTGTACCACTGCGAGTTTTTATCGCGAGATTCTATGATATTACTTTAATGAATTGTAGATACTGAGATCACCATGAAAGGGATGAAACCCGAAAGTTTAATTTCACCCTGAGAGAGGAACGACCGAAGGGTCTTGCTCTGGCTTTTCAGTGCGAGATCCTTCAGAATGACATGGAACTTTATAGAGGTTTAGCGCAGGAGAAAGATGAATGGATTGATCTTTCAACGCTGGCATCCCCACAGCTTAACATGTGGGAGAATAACTATTGTAAAGCGCAAAAAAACATCAACGCATTTTTACGAATAGCAAACTCATTACCCCCTTTCCAGCTTTCCCCTTAATTGAAAAAACTGAATTCAGGGGAAGGAACCCGATTCCCGCTCCATTTTTAGTTTCATAAATGAGGAAGTATAGACGGGATAGGTGATCCTTTCAACTAATCAACGATTGACAGTACCCCTTCCTTATGCTAGAGTAAACTAATCTTACAAAAAGAAAGAAATACTCCTGGAGGGTCACTGTGATACAAGAACGGTCAGAAAAACTGGTAGATCAGTTACGTGCACTGCAAGGCACATCTTCTGACATTGAAGCGGCTATCATTGTCAGCGTGGATGGACTGACAATCGCCTCGGCATTGCCTGAATATCTGGAAGAAGACCGGATCTCAGCAATGTCTGCAGCATTGCTGTCATTGAGCGAAAGCATTTCGGGAGAATTAAAGAAAGGCTCACTCGAACAGGTTTATATAAAAGGTACTGAAGGTTTTGTTGTTTTAATGGCAGTGGGTTCCGATGCAGTTTTAACCGTTTTTGCCAGCAAAAATGCAAAATTAGGACTAATCATCTTTGAAATGAAACGAGTAGCAGAAGAACTGGTCGAGTTGTTGAAAGAATAATTTGCCAGTGTATTTCTGATGAGCTATAGTTAAGAAATTCTCATTTAACCTTTGCATCATGAACAAAGTGGGATGATAATAGGGTTGATTTCGAAACCGAAAATTTGCTTTTTTCATTAGGGTCTTTTTCCAGAAAAAATGAATCTCACAGGTGAGTATTGAAAACAACCATAGTCATACCAACATATAACGAAGTAGAAAACCTTCCAAGATTGGTGGATGCGTTATTTGCGCTCCCCATCGAGGATCTGAATATTTTAGTAGTAGATGACAACAGCCGTGATGGCACGGGGCTTCTTGCCGATGAATTAAGCAAAACGACCAGCGGTAAAGTCCAGGTGCTGCACCGTGCTGGGAAATTAGGACTGGGGTCCGCTTATATCCAGGGATTCCAACTGGCAATGGAAAAAGGTGCGGATTATATTGGTCAGATGGATGCTGATTTCTCTCACCCCCCTGCCAAAGTAGTCGAATTGATCGCTGCGCTTGAGAATTGCGATATGGCGCTTGGCTCTCGATATGTCACTGGGGGGCAACTGGATGAACGCTGGCCATTCTGGCGAAAGGCGTTATCGAGCTTTGGGAATTTCTACGCCCGGACAATCCTCAGTATGCCTTTGCGGGATGTAACAGGTGGTTTTCGCTTATGGAAAAAAGAGACATTACAAGCAATGCCGCTACAACGTGTTAAATCCAATGGATATGTCTTTCAGGTCGAAATGGCATACATTGCCCACCTGCTGGGATTTAAATTTACTGAAATTCCGATTTACTTTGCTGACAGGCGCTGGGGCGAATCAAAAATGTCTTTCAAGATCCAGGTTGAAGCTGCTTTGCGCACCTGGAAACTGCTGGGATTGTATAAAGATCTGAGAAAAAAGAAAGAACAATGATCAGGTGATCTGTAGTTTTCGATATTCTTGGGTAATTGCAGACCACTCAACTAAAGTTAAAGTTTCTGCCCTCCGCTGTGGGTCTACCCCAGCGGAGTTTAATATGTTCTCCACTTGTATTACTGAGAGCTGCAGACCAGCAGTGAGAGCATTTCGTAAAGTTTTCCGTTTTTGACTAAAACCCGCTTTGATCAAAATAAAAAAGTCGTTCAGTAAATTTGAAGGGATCACTGGCTGTGGATACAATTCGACCAGCAGTACCGCTGAATCAACTTTTGGAGCAGGATAGAACGCCTCAGCAGGGATGCGAAATAATCGTTTCGGGTTTCCATACACCTGAACACTTAAGCTCAATAAACTCATCTCGCCTGGTTTCGCGCAGATGCGATCAGCAATCTCGCGCTGCACCGTGAGTAAGATCCGGTCAGGCTTTACCGATGCTTCCAATAATCGGCGGATGATTGCAGATGTAATGTAATAGGGGATATTTGCCACCACCAGGTACCCCTGACTTAATTGCAGGTCTTCCAGTGAGACTTTAAGAATATCACCATGAATAGTGGTCAGATTTGGCTGACCAGCAAGCTCGGTCTGTAGAATTTGCACCAATTGACCATCCAACTCAACAGCAACCACCTTGCCGGCTTTTTCAACTAAAAAGCGAGTCAGGTTTCCCAATCCTGGACCAATTTCAAGCACGACAGAGTTTTCATCTACACAAGCAGCATCTACGATTTTCTCAAGGTATGTTGGATTGGTCAGAAAATTCTGCCCCAGGCTTTTACGGGGAGAAATTTCGTATTTTTTGAGGAGCTGATGTATGGGTGGAAGATTAATGGTCATGGCAGTATCCAGGGGATGGTCGCAGGAACGGGGGTTTTGAAGTACATAGTCACGGTCTGATACCAGGGCTCATAATCAGCGTCACTGAATCCCAGGTCGATCCAATCTTTTCCTGGAATTCCTCCACCGACATCAGCAATCACGGCAGAACCATACCCGGGAATGTAAACTCCTTGCCCTGCCATTAAGTTATACCAGGCTCGGGTTACACCAACCACCCCTCGCTGAACTGGTAACCCAGAGGAGGTCGAATAATAACATTTTCCTGCTGTTCCACTCTGGCAAGGAGAATAAGATGTTGCCAGTACTGTTATCGCCCGCCAGTATTCAATAGTGCCTGAAGGGGTTTCCAGTGTGCGAATGACTATCTTCGTGCCATATCCTACTTTTTGAGCCTTTGGCTCTACAGCAGTCCATTCGGCTTCTGATGTTCGTGAAGTCTCAACTCCGTCTTCATATACCACCCTGACACGGGATACCTTTAACCCCATAGCGCCAGGTTCAACAATACTGGTTTGATCCAATTCTGTTTCAGGATCTTCCACATATTCGATAGAGTAAGGAATGGTGGTTTGTGTTAACTCAATCTCTTCACGGACACGGATCACTTTTATCCTGCCATCATCGGGTATGGGTAAATCATCCGAAGGGATGGAGTAATCCAGTCCTGCTAATACCACTCCTGCCTGAGCCAGGGCTTCACCCACCGTATCCGCAGAGGTACGGCTGATCCATTCATTACCAGCCATCTCAACAGTGATCGGTCTGCCACGAGTGATTTGAATGATTTCTTTCTCAGAGAATGATTTTCCAACATCAATTCCACTCAGATCTGATTGCTGTAGGTGATATCCTGCATCCCAGAGAGCACCCGCCAGGGTTGCTGCAGTAGAATATTGAGTAGTTATAGAAGAGCCATCTTCTATCAAAACAGGTACGGCTTTGCGATAAAGCAGTGTGATCGAAGAGACAGCAGGTATCTGGCTGTCAAATGCAATGGTCAATCCATTCCAGATGATCTCATCTCCTGGGAAAAGTGCAATCCCTGCCTTGAATAATAAATTAGCAGGAATCTTTTCAGAAGTTATACTGGAATGTATATATGGAGTATTGGCGATCCCAACGGTAACAGGAACTGCACTGGTAACCTTGAATGCGCCATTCCAACCCAGAAAATGATTCTTACCAGGGATGATTTGATCCTGGCTTTCGATCGGATAGCCCATCTGGCGAAGCACGTCAGCGGGTGTTAGCGCTCTTGTCATTATTGAAACACTTACACCATCAATGGTAACAAATACCGGTCTAAGTGATCCAAACCAGATCAGCAGAATTCCTGCTGTAACAAGCCCTGCGATGAGCCAATACCTGAAGCGGAAAAACATACGCGTATTGTACCAATAAAAAAGACCGGAATAACCGGTCTTTTTCTGGTGCCGAGGAACAGGATCGAACTGTTGACACCGCAATTTTCAGTCGCGTGCTCTACCAACTGAGCTACCTCGGCACTTCTTTAAGCATCAGGATTTTACCTGTCCGACGCAACATTGTCAAGCATATATGACAGGAATCCTGAAATTATATTTATCCTTTATACCTCAGCAATTTGCGCTGCATGCATTGTGTTTTTCAGCAGCATTGCAATGGTCATTGGACCAACACCACCTGGAACTGGAGTTATTGCACCAGCGACTTCTTTTACCTCATCAAATGCCACATCACCCACCAAGCGGTAGCCTTTGGGTTTGCTGACATCTTCAACTCTATTGACACCAACGTCAATAACCACAGCACCTGGTTTAATCCAATCAGCTTTGACCATCTCAGGGCGACCCACCGCGGCAACCAGCACGTCAGCTCCTCGCACAATATCAGGTAAATTCTTGCTTCGAGAATGGCAAATAGTGACTGTTGCATTGGCTCGTACCAGAAGAAGCGCTACTGGCATACCCACAATATTCGAACGCCCAAGCACCACCGCATTCACTCCTTCCAATGTAGAAACATGTTGTGCGAGGAGATGCATTACTCCGGATGGAGTGCATGGGACGAACAATGGATCACGCCCTTTTTGAGCCAGGCGACCAATATTTATAGGGTGAAAGCCATCTACATCTTTTTCGACGCGGATCGATCGCAGCACTTTTTCTTCATCTAGCCCAGATGGAAGAGGTAATTGCACCAGAATACCATTTACTTTGGGATCGTCATTGAGATCAGCAACCAGTTTTTCCAGATCTGACTGGGATACATCAGCAGGCAGGACATGGCCATAGGATTCAATACCGACCTGTGCACATGCTTTCTGTTTTGAACGCACATAAACTTGCGAAGCAGGATTTTCTCCGACTAAAACGGTTGCGAGTCCTGGCCTTGCATGACCAGCAGCCACCCATTTATTAACATCTTCAGCTACTTTTGCGCGAATTTGCTCAGCTACAGCAGTACCGTCAATAATTACAGCAGTCATGTTTGCTCCTCATTAATTATTCTGAAAATAATTGTAGCATAACTCATTGAAGCATAAGAATGATTCTTCTATTCGTATTATAACGGTTTGGTTTTTAAGCTATAATTCTTAACTTGGAGGATTCATGAGTAAACTTTGTGTCGTAGGAACCGGATACGTAGGTTTGGTAACAGGTGCCTGTTTTGCAGATCTTGGCAACAAGGTGATCTGTCTTGATATCGATGAAGAGCGGATCAATAAAGTAAAACAAGGAATCATGCCCATCTACGAACCCGGTCTTGAGCAGCTCGTTGCTCAAAACATACGTTCTGGCAGATTGAGTTTCTCTTCTGACTATCAGGAAGGACTACATCAGGCAGATTTTGCATTCATTGCAGTCGGCACACCTTCAGGCGTGGATGGTGAAGCGGATCTACAATATGTACGGCAGGTGGCAGAGCAAATCGCTGATCTGGTTGATCATCCCATTATCGTTGTAAATAAATCCACCGTCCCTGTTGGTACGGGTGACTGGGTCGCGGATATCATAAAAAAACGTCGAAATGGACGACCACTTGATTTTCATGTGGTTTCTAATCCTGAATTCTTGCGTGAAGGTTCTGCGATCAATGACTTCATGACACCTGATCGAGTTGTTCTTGGCTCCGTTCATCGTGAATCAGCAGCTCTGGCTGCTCAATTGTATGCTCCTTTACGCTGTCCTGTGCTAATTACAGATCTGCGTACTGCAGAAATGATCAAGTATGCTTCCAATGCTTTCCTGGCAACCCGCATCTCATTTATCAATGAAATTGCGAATATCTGTGATGAATTAGGCGCAGATGTAACTGAAGTTGCCCGTGGTATGGGGTTGGACAAACGTATTGGTCTTTCATTCCTGGACGCAGGGCTGGGATGGGGCGGAAGCTGTTTTCCAAAAGATGTGAAAGCTTTGGCACATATGGCGGTTCTACATGGAACTCAACCGCAACTTCTCCAGGCGGTTATGGATATAAATAGAAATCAGCGACGGCGAGCTGTCGTAAAATTGCGAAAAGCCCTGGGTGGTTTAAACGATAAAACGATAGGAATCCTTGGGCTTTCCTTTAAACCCAATACTGATGACATCCGAGAAGCTCCCGCTCTCGAGATCATTCACCTTTTAATGAACGAAGGTGCAAACATACAGGCATATGATCCTCAGGCAATGCCAGGTGTGGCAAAAATTATGCCTGCTATAAAACTCTGTTCCGACCCATACCAGGTTGCAGAAAAAGCTGATGCTTTGGTATTGGCTACAGAATGGAATGAATTCAAACAATTAGATTTCGAACGGATCCGTGAAATAATGAATGGATTGGTTGTCCTGGATGGTCGCAATCTATGGGATCCTGATACTTTGCGAAGAATGGGCTTTACTTACTTCGGAGTAGGTAGGGGAACCATGATCAATGGCAATAATGATGCAGATGGAAAATGAGCGTGTTATAATTTTTGAGATTATTTCCGGCTGAAAATCTTATGGAGGAATGGATATGGATATAACCAACACACCGTACAAACATTGTGATCTGATCAAAATCACTGGAAGAGTTGACAGTGCTACCTCCCCCAAACTAGGTGAGGTGTTAGATAAGATCATCGAAGAGGGTAGATTTAAAATTGTTTTGGACATGAGTGAACTAGATTTCATCTCCAGCGCCGGATTACGCGAATTGATTACCACCCAAAAGGTATGTAAACGATATAACCGGGGTGAAGTAATTCTTGCCCAGGTTCCAGAAAAAATCCTTTATACGCTTGATCTGGCAGGGTTTACCAAATTATTCCGCATTACGAATGATGTTATTAGCGCTGTAGGGAACTTGTAGCCATTAACACTCCAATGACCACTGTGATATTTCCAGGTCGTTATGACAGCCTGGTTGAAATAGCAAAATTCGTCAACGAAGCTGCACGACAAGCTGGTTTTTCCAATTTAGAACAATACCAGGTCGAAACATCTGTTGATGAGGCTTGCACAAATATCATCGATTACGCCTACCAGGGTGAAAACAGAGGCGACATCGAATGTACCTGTTTAGTTGAACCAGATGAGCTTACCGTGATCCTGGTTGATCATGGTAAGCCTTTCAATCCTGAATACATCCCAATACCTGATACCAATGCCTCGCTTGATGAAAGAAACACGCAAGGGTTGGGTTTATACATCATGCGTCAATGGATGGATGAAATTCATTTTGAATTTACACAGGATTGTGGCAATATATTGCGCATGGTGAAGCGTAAAGAGAAAAAACCTTGCTAGAGAATAGCGCAATTTCTCATCCTTCAGTTTGGAGTCCCCTCTTCAAGTTGGGTGAGCGCTTGCTCAGACAACCCGATACCAGCCATCAATGCAAGGCAATTATTGCACATATTCAAAAGCATTTACCAGTAAAAGCTCAAATATGGTTGGCCTCACCTTTCTATCCCTTGCCAGGTGAGCCACCTATTACCCTCATTGATGAGAAATCTACCCCTTCATCAGTTCTGCAGGTACAGAAACAAAAGAGGGGGCTTTCGAGTAATGGTTCAAATTTCCGCCCACTGACGCCTGCTTCTGCCTGTTCAGCAGATAGCTGGGTCATACCAATAATCGAAGAAAAAAACCTTCTGGGCGTGATTCTCGTGGAGTTTACTGATAAGAAAGCAGCAAACAAGGAGAACCTTTCGTATCTGGAAGCATTGGCAGCTTTTGCTGCCCTTTCTCTACAGGTGACTCGCCAGGCATATCTTAAGAACTGGAGGAATGAACAGCTTTCACTGGTAAGCTCTGTTAGCGATCAAATTGCCAATGTACAGAACCTTGATGAATTATGTGCACGCGTTGTTCATTTAATTCAGAAGGCATTCCACTATTATTTTGTTGCAATTTTTACTGTCGACCCTGACAGTCAGATCCTTAACTTTAAAGCATCATCGAGTAGTAAAAAAGAAAAGGTACGACCCAGGTTGGATGTTCGCTTTGGTGAAGGTATTGTAGGTTATGTCGCCGAATCGGGTATCGAATTCATTGTCCCAGATGTTGAAATTGAGGAACAATATCAGTTCACTGATTATCTTCCAGAAACCCGCTCTGAAATAGCATTACCTTTGCGCGTTGAAAATCGTGTTTTGGGTGTTTTGGATGTGCAAAGTAATGAGCCAGATGCATTTCATGAAATCGATCTGCTCGTTCTGCGTGCTCTTGCAGATAACATTTCGGTTGCCATTGAAGGCGCTAGAATGTATAACCGCCTGCAAGAACGAGCTGAGCAAATCAGCGCAGTATTCGAAGTCAGCCGCGCGATAAATTCCTTTCTTGAAATCGACCCTCTACTGGATCAAGTTGTTGAACTGATCCATAAACATTTTAATTTCCCCTATGTTCACCTTTTTACTGTTCATCAGGGGCGAAAGAAAATCATTTACCGTACAGGAAGTGGAGCTCGTAGTTCAGCTATGAGAGATACCGGCTTTGCTTACGATATAGATGCGGATTGTGGTCTCATTCCCTGGGCGGTGCAAGAAGGAAAAACAATTCTTGTGAATGATGTAGATGAAGAGGAACGCTATCGCCCCTCTCCCCTTCCACCAGAGAATACACGTTCTGAAATGGCGGTTCCGCTTGCGTTCGCTGGTACTGTCTACGGCGTACTGGATATCCAGAGTGATATACCAGATGCCTTCACTGAAGATGACAAATCCATTATTGAAACGTTGGCAGGAAGTATTGCTATTGCTATTCGAAATGCAAATCTCTACCGGACTGAACAATGGCGCAGAGAGGTAGCTGATAGCTTCCGTGATGTTGCTGGAATGATTTCTTCTAATATTGTCCTTGACCAGCTGCTGGATGCTATTCTAACCCGATTGGAAGCCAGCCTTCCATGCGAAACTTCTGCTATTTGGTTGTTAAGTGACGATGCATCGAATCCCGATGAAGAAAAGCCTATGCGCCTGGCATCATGTCATGGTGTGATTGACAATGAGATCATTAAAGTAGTTGCGGAAGATGAAAATGTAAAAAATTGGTTAAAACGAGCGACTGACTCGAAGGATCCAATCATCCGAAATCAGGATGATCCCTATGGTCCACTTGGAAAAGCATTGGGGTTTGACCCTGATTATTCATCCATCGCTGCGCCATTGCGTGCCGGGGATGAAACACTTGGTGCTTTAACCCTTGCCCATCATACCAGTGGGAGATATGGCTCAGAAGCAGCATTGATCTCAGCGACCTTCGCCAGTTATGCTGCTGTTGCAATTCAAAATGCTCGCTTTTTTAGTCAGGCACAAGATCAGGCATGGATCTCTACAGTCTTGCTCCAGGTTGCTTCAGCCAGCCAGACTGCTACAAATCCGGATGAACTGCTAAACACAATCACCCGTCTGACCCCATTATTAGTTGGGGTGAAGAAATGTGCTACTTTCTTATTGGATGAAACCACACGAAACTACACCATAAAATCATGGTATGGCTTCGAAGTACCAGGAGATTCGCTCATTATTCCTGAGCAAAAAAGTCTGGCGTTTCTTGAAATGAAAGCCCGCATGGAACCCATTTTCCTTCAAGACCTGGAACTTGAGATTCTGCTCCCTTATCGATCGAATAATAAAAATGAAACGAAAATTCTATTTCCATTGGCGGCACATGGCACAATCTTTGGCGCACTTCTGGTAATTCATGAACCTTCTGGGCAGCATTTGGCAGAGCAATCTTTCAACGATGAGAAACTTGCTATCCTTCAGGGGATTTCTCATCAGACGGCAACCTTGCTAGAAAACTTGCTATTGATCGAAGCACGAAATCAAGAAAGTTACGTAACAGAAGTGCTTTTACAGGTGGCACAGGCAGTGGTCAGCCAAAATGACCTGATGGATATTTTAGAAAACATCATCCAGATGATGCCTATCCTGGTTGGCATTGATATCAGCATAATATATTTATGGGATGAAAACACCTACACATACCAACCTGCAAAAGCAGCTGCGATAAAAACTGAATGGGTTGAGAAAATGATGAACAAATCATTTTCTGCAGGTGAAAATCCACTATTGGATCAGGTTCGACTGAAAGATAAACCGGTATTTTATCCTATGGCTTCGGATGATATTAATCTGGACGAATGGCAAAACTTTATCTGTTTTGATTTAGATGATGAAGAGCGCGAAACGTTTGAACAACAAAATACTCCCTTCTTTTTGGGATTTCCTCTATCAATGAAAGGTGATTTTTATGGTGTGCTTCTGGCAAAAGAGCATCAGGTTGTTTCTCCTTCTGTGCGCGAGAAACGATTGGAGATCATTAATGGCATAGCCCAACAGATATCACTGGCGATCCAAAATGAATATTTTAACCGTGAGCGCGTTAATCAAGTAAGAATAAATAGCGAGATTCAATTTGCCCGCCGTATTCAGGAAAATTTCTTACCTGAAAGCCTGCCTGAAGTACCTGATTGGTCTTTGGCTATCCGCTGGAATACAGTCAGAGAGGTTGGCGGTGATTTTTATGATATCTATAAGCTTCCAGATGGTAGGATCGTGCTGGTGATTGCTGATGTTTCAGATAAAGGTATGCCTGCTGCGCTCTATATGACAGTCACTCGTACGCTGATCCGTAGTTATGCAGCAGAGTTAAGAACACCTGCTGAGATCCTGCAGAAAGTAAACGATCAGCTTACTTCAGAGCGAAAAACTGCCATGTTTGTTACTGCAGTTGTCGCTCTGCTCGATCCCCAGAACGGTGTTTTAACCTTAGCCAATGCGGGACATAATCCCCCCATGATCCTTAGAAATAAAAAGGGGAGAGTTGAACGAATTCCTCACGGTGGTATAGCTCTCGGCGTAACGGAAGATTGCCAGTTGATTAATTACTCCACCATCCTGGCTCCTGGTGATAGCTTGCTTATGTATACCGATGGACTGATAGATGCCATTTCAGGTGATGGAGAATCTTTCGGTGAAGAACGACTTGTTACATTGCTAAAAAACCTAAATAAAAAACCAGCAGCTTTGCTGCTGGAAGAAATCGAAAAAGAAATATCCAGTTTTGTGAAAGATATCCCAGCCATCGACGACGTAACTATGGTTGCTATTGCTAGGAATATCACCGAACCATCACTCACCGAAAAATAGGACTTTCCAGACTTCCCAATTCTTTGCTGCAACAACGGTTGGTACCGGGGTCGGGGTGGGGATTATTTGAGTGCCTTCTGGAGGGATGAGAACAACAACCACATCTCCAGGTTTTGCCATATGTCCCTGTTCGCGCGCCCATTCATCAACTGCCTTATCAGATTGGGCATATGCAATTTTTTCTTTTAGGCGGGCATTTTCCCTCATTGAATAATCATACTGCGTCTGAGCAATTTCCAACTGGCTTTTTAACTTGAACAATTCTGTCAGGCGCGAATTCATATCCATCATGAGAAACCCGACGATTATCAGCACCCCTACCAGCAGTATCTGCTTCTTTTCGATCTTCGGACGCTTTTTCTCCATACGCATATCTTACACGAAACAGAATCATTGCGCAAGGCAACAAAAAGTCTCTTCTCTTCGGCGAGGAGAAATTAGACAATGGGTGGAATTAGTTTTTTTTCTCCCATTCGAAGAGAAACAACATGATAGACGATCCATAAATAATCGGTATTCTCCATATTAAAAAATAGAAAATCTACTTTAAAACAAGAAACCCGCAATTCTCATTGCGGGTTAGTGCCGAAGGAGGGATTTGAACCCTCACGAGGAAATTCCCACTACGCCCTGAACGTAGCGCGTCTGCCAATTCCGCCACTTCGGCTGGTAGGGATTATTGTATCGGATTTTACTGTTTTGTCAATGAATATCTAGGAAAGATTTTCATTATGGAAAATAATATGATAATGGATTAGTTATTTGATGCTTAATAAGATAAGGGCGAAAGGTGGTCCTTTCGCCCTACTTCATATCTCCAGTCAGGTTCTAGTTTAGTTGAACCACACGGGTACCCGCGCTCAGGGTATCGCTCACTGGGCAGCGACTTTCCATAAATCTCTTAAATTCTTCCACTTTCTCTTCTGATGAATCAGATTTGATGTTTATGGTATACCGGATATCCTGGAATCCTGGCCGTACACCTTCTTTTCCTTTCAAGAAACCATCAGTGTCCAGGTCACCTTCAGCCTCTACCCAGATATCCTGCAAATTTATGCCTTTTGCTTTAGCAAAGGCTAGTCCCACAATCACCAGGCACGACCCCAAAGAAACCAGGATATTCTCGACTGGATTAACGCCTTTATCCGTGCCCCCCAAACTTGCTGGTTCATCAAGAACCAGTTTGAAGTTGCGTACTTCATTTACTACTTCTAGACCACCATTTCCTTTTCTGGAAACTGCTTTGAAAGTTGTTTTTGCCATAATTCTTTCTCCTTGAGTTTATAGCGATTTTCTCGCTTAATATTTTCAACCGAATAATAAAAGATATATCCTTTTCTTACTAGATGACATTGTTTACCTATATTGTCATATTTTTGTCATATATTATTCTATGCGAATATGTATTATGTTTGACAATAATTTATGCAAAGACTAAAATGACTGTGGCTGATTTTTTGCAACTGGATACTCCAAGATGCATAAATGGAAAGATAAAACGATCATCGGTTTGACAGGCAATATTGCTACCGGCAAGAGCGTTGTGCGGAAAATGCTCGAACAACTTGGTGCCTATGGTATCGATGCTGATGCTCTGGCACACCGCGCAATGTTGCCTGATGCTCCTGGATATCAACCCATTATTGAAACTTTTGGAAAATGGATTATTGCGCCAGATGGTACTATCGATCGTGTTCGACTGGGCAGAATTGTCTTTAATGACGCAGATGCTCTCGCCCAATTGGAAAGTATCATCCATCCCCTTGTCTTACATGCAATCGATTTCTTGATCCGGAAAGCAAAGCAGCATGTTATTGTCATCGAAGCGATTAAACTAATAGAAGCTGGCATTGCAAAAGAATGTGATAGTGTTTGGGTTACAACGACTACTCCAGAAATTCAGATTCAACGCCTGATCCAGAACCGTGGGATGAAAGCTTCAGAAGCTCGTCAACGAGTCAATGCGCAAAATCCTCAGTCAGAGAAGATACAGGCTGCTGATGTTGTAATCAACAATGCGGGATCCTTCACAGAATCATACGATCAAGTGGTGGCTGCCTGGAAAAAGATAATACCTGTTGCTTATGCAGGCACCCGGTACTTGCCCACCTTGCCAAAAATTGATGCTGATGCCAGTAAAATGATCGTTATCCGGGCAAAACCTGCCCACGCTAATCTGATAGCAGAATTGTACAACCGGTATGCGCTTCGCAATCAGCCAGTCACAACTGAACAGGTTATGGCAGCCTTTGGTGAAAAAGCATTTTTATTGTTACTGGCACAACAGAAAGTGATGGGGTTGTTAGGTTGGAAAGTGGAAAATCTAGTGGCCTGCACCACAGATATCGGATTAGATAGTACAATTCCTGCATCACAGGCTTTGGTAACTCTTTTAACCGAAATGGAAAAAGCTTCACTTGATCTACAGTGTGAAGCCTCTATAGTAACTGTGCCAGAAACACTTGCTAAAATCAATGGAGTCTGGGATCAAATGGGGTACCAACTTCGAACGCCAGAATCCATAACATTTCCTGCCTGGAAAGAAGCTGTGCTGGAATGCACTACATCAGGGAAAAAAGTATACTTTAAACAATTACGAATGGATCGAGTCTTGCGACCGATATAAATACTGTGTCAGAATTACTGAATGAATTTCTTTTCCTTTTTCAACGCTTGAGCTGGGCAAGTTTAATTGATCTGTTCCTGGTGACTGCCATCTTCTTTTCCATTCTGATCGCAGTACGCGATACACAGGCGATGGTACTTATGCGAGGTGTGATTCTACTGGTGATCTTTCTCAGTTTGCTCACCAGTCTGGTTAACCTTCCTGCATTTTCATGGCTGATAAAGACTATTCTTCCCGCTTTACTGCTGGCTATTCCTGTGATTTTTGCTCCAGAATTACGACGTGCAATGGAGCGTCTGGGGCGGGCTGGTTTTACAAATATCTTCACGCATAAAGAAAAAGCCAGCAAGCAACTGATTCAACAAACTATTCGAGCTGTTGTCACTGCTGCTGCCAGGTTATCGGCAAGACAGCACGGAGCACTGATCATCATGCAGCGGGTAGATAGTCTGGATGAGTATGTTCATACAGGTGTAAAAATGGATGCTGGGGTAACACCTGAGCTATTGCTTCAAATTTTTTATCCCAACACCCCACTTCATGATGGAGCTGTCATTATCTCTGATAATCATCTGACTGCGGCAGCCTGTGTAATGCCGCTCTCCTCCAGTGGTATTTTGAATCGCTCACCTGAACGCCAGATGGGGCTTCGGCACCGGGCTGCTCTTGGCATTTCAGAAGCCAGCGATGCAATTGCATTGGTGGTTTCTGAAGAAACCGGGTCGATTTCTATTGCCCATTCAGGACGTATGATCCGTCGTTTGGATAGTGAACGCCTTGAGAACATTCTTCTGGCATTCTACAGCCCTGAACAGGCTGGCACACCCAGTCATTTTCTCAACCGATTTTTAAATATGATCAAAACGAAAGGCAAGCTGGAGGATTAAGTGTCATTCTTACGCAGCATCTGGAAGAATATCCCTACTTTTCTATTGGCTTTCGCATTAGCGATCACAATCTGGATTTCTGCGGTTACAGAAAATGATCCCACGGAAGAGCGCATTTATTCAAAACCCGTAGCCATAGAATTGATCGGGCAGGACCCAAATTTAATCCTTACTAACACACCTGAAGAACAGTTATCTCTGACCTTGCGCGCACCTGCTTCTGTGTGGGATCAGTTAAGTAGAGACACTTCTCCAGTGAGAGCAGTCGTCGATCTTTCAGGATTAGAACCAGGTACGCATAAATTGCCTGTACAGGTGCAGATCGGCATTCGACCCATTGAGATCGTCAGCTTTTCCCCTTCTACTGTAGATGTTTCTTTAGAGGTTTTATCCAGCCAGAGTTTCCCAATTCAAATAACCGAAAGAGGGGAACCAGGAGTTGGTTATGAAGCCGCAGAACCCACCATTAATCCAACTGTTGCAAATGTGAGTGGCCCAGAAAGCCTTGTGAAGAAAGTCACTGAGGTAAGAGCAGTATTAGACTTGAACAATGCAACAGAAGATATCGAACGCAGCTTGGTGTTGCAAGCCCTTGATGTGAATGAAAGTATTGTCAATGGATTAACGATCACCCCTGACAAAATTGATCTTAGAGTAGGTATTACACAACGAGGTGGGTATCGAAATGTGGTTGTAAAAGTTGTGGTAAATGGAACCGTAGCTCCCGGTTATCGTGTCACCAACATTTCCGTATTTCCTCCTGCCATCACGGTTTTTTCTTCTGACCCACGATTAGTGGATAACCTACCTGGCTATGTCGAAACAACTTCATTGGATTTGACTGGAGCTAAAGATGATGTTGATGAAAAAGTGCCTTTATTACTGCCTTCTGGAATTTCTGTAGTGGGGGACCAACTGGTAGAAGTTCAGGTTGGTGTTGCTGCTATTGAAGGCAGCCAGACATTTGAAAATATGCACATCACCATCATTGGGCTGGAAAATGGTTTGCAGGCTACTGCTTCGCCAGATGTAGTGGATGTCATTGTATCCGGTCCCCTTCCTGAGCTTGAAAAACTGACAGCTCAAAATATACAAATTATTCTTGATCTCTCAGGAGAAAAAGTTGGGAAGATCAATCGCACTCCACGAGTAGAATTCCCCAGCGAAGAAATTCGCCTGGAATCCCTGCTACCTTCTTCTATTGAAATCACAATTACTAAGGTGGGAACAACCCAGCCTTAATACCAGGATATAAATATGTCAAAACCAGTAGTTGCTTTAGTTGGCCGGCCAAATGTCGGAAAAAGTACTCTTTTCAATCGTTTTGCAGGCGAACCTCTGGCAATTGTGGATGATACGCCTGGTACCACACGTGACCGGATCCTTGCGGAAGCAGAATGGAATGGCCGTGAGTTTCATATAATTGATACAGGTGGTATTGATCCATCCACTGGAGGAAAAGAACCCCTATCTATTGGGTCTGCTGATTTTATTCATGAAATTCGTGAACAGGCTTCATTGGCTATCGAAGCTGCAGATGTGGTTTTATTCATCACAGATGCATCTTCAGGGGTTACACCTGCAGATATGGAAGTTGCCCGCTTATTGCGAAAAAGTCAGAAAGTGGTCGAAGGAAAAGAGGTTCCTCCCATTTTGCTAGTGGTAAATAAAGCGGATAATGCTGCATTAAGGGAGAATGCTTCGCAGTTTTACGAATTGGGATTGGGTGATCCTTATCCTATTTCTGCCGTGCACGGTACTGGAACTGGAGACCTACTGGATGCCCTGGTTGAAAGCTTTTCACCTGAAGAAGAAGAAACGATTGATGAATCTGTGAAGATCGCTATTGTTGGCAAGCCAAATGTAGGTAAATCCAGCTTACTCAACAAGTTAATGGGAGAAGAACGAGCAATCGTCAGTCCGATTCCAGGCACAACACGCGATGCAGTGGACACTCAATTAACATTTCAAAATATCCCTATTACGCTTATTGATACTGCTGGTATCAGACGCAGAGGAAAGATTGATCGTGGTGTGGAAAAGTACAGTGTGATACGATCTTTGCGTGCCATCGAGCGCAGTGATGTCGCTTTATTGGTGATTGATGCTACTACAGGGATCAGTGCTCAGGACGCGCATATTGCTGGTTTTATTCTGGAATCATGGAAAAGCACTGTGGTTATTGTAAATAAATGGGATGCTGTACCCAAAGATACCTATACCATGGGCAGCTATATCGAAAAAATTCGGCAAGAACTTAACTTTCTAAGTTATGTTCCTATCCTTTTTATTTCAGCCAAGACTGGTCAAAGAGTCGATCAGGTTCTGCCGATGGCACTAAAAGTTCAGGAAGAAAGGCTGCTTCGCTTGACCACCGCCCAATTGAACAGGGTTTTGCACCAGGCACAGGATGATCACGCAGCCCCTTCACGCACTGGCAGAAACCTACGCCTGTATTATGGCACCCAGGTACGCACAGACCCGCCAACTTTTATGATCTATGTGAATGATCCAAAACTTGCGCACTTTACATACCTGCGTTATCTTGAAAATCAACTGCGAAAAGAATTTCCGTTTACAGGTACACCAATCAGGCTGGTTCTTAAACCCAGACGGTAATCCAGATCATCCCCTGCCATCACCCCACTATTCTCCAGGCCCCCCACATCCAGGTCTGGTAGTTCGTGTTCGATCTGGTCGGGTGTCTGCCCTTTTTCCAGTCGATCAACCACTTCATCGAACTCCGAGCCCATTTCTTCCCCAACTTCACCTTGCATTTCTCGCATCATTTTCCCAAGTGCTCGGGGGTCTTCATCAATACTGGCTAATCGGTCGTTATCGGTTAACGCAGCCATTCGGTTTTCATTCGATCTCAATATACGGATGTGATTAATGCGTCGTTGAACATTTTCACTGGAGCAATGCGGGCAGCTAATCTTTTTGCTACCATACTCCTTGTAGCTTAAAAAGATGGAAAAATGCTTTTTGCATTGCTGGCAAATAAATTCATAATTCGGCACAGCACCCTCCAAAAGACTTGATCGAATTCCATTATAATCAAAAGAGTAAATTTATTGTAAGAAGGGTTTGCATCTCGCTTAAAGAACAAGGTAGTTTATAATCAAAAAAATTATATTGAACAACCCACTTGAAATTTTCAAATAATGGAACCTAATGAAAAAATCCTCAACCATAAATGATGTATTCGAATTCAAACTCCCAACCAGACAACCCGTTTTGGTGGTGATTTCTGGTCTTTCAGGATCAGGAAAAGATGCTGTACTCAAAGGGTTGAAAACCGCATATCCTGAAGCACATTATGTCGTAACCTGCACTGATCGCGCCCCACGCCCAGGAGAAGTTCATGGCGTTGACTATTTCTTTGTCACCACAGATGAATTTGAACGGATGATTGCAAATGATGAGCTAATCGAATATTCATGGGTCTACGAACAGTACAAAGGTGGGTTAAAAAAGCAGATATTTGATGCATTAAAACAAGGAAAAGATGTCATTATGCGGTTAGACGTACAGGGTGCAGAGAAGATTAAAGCCAAATTTCCTGAGGCGATATTGATTTTCATTTCGCCTGCTTCAGATAAAGAATGGCGCAGCCGCCTCATTAACAGGCAGACTGATACGCCTGAACAAATCAAGGTAAGACTGGATACCGCAAAGCAAGAAATGGAGAAGTTGGACATTTTTGATTACATTGTGCTTAATGCTGAGCATCAGCTCGATAAAGCAGTCTCAGACATTATTTCCATCATTAAGACCGAACATAGCCGTGTTCATCAAAGAAAGATCGTTACATGAGTACATATCCACCTCCACCTCCAGTTTCAACAAACCCCGAAAGTTATCGAGAAGCGCCACCCATCCAGGTACAGATAAAGTCCCCACAGGTCAAACCGATTGCGACCTATGCACTGGTTGGGATTACGATCTTTTTCTATTCATTTCAAGCCTTAAGCAAACTTCTCTTTGGAGGCGCAGATTTTCCTGCAGCTCTTGGCGCTAAGGTAAACCAATATATCGAGCTTGGACAGATCTGGCGGTTCATTACCCCGGTTTTTCTTCATGGCTCAATATTGCACATCGCACTGAACATGTACGCATTGTTCGTCCTTGGTCCTTCTCTCGAACGTTTCTACGGTCACTTGCGATTCTTGATGCTTTACTTTATTGGTGGATTTTGCGGGAACGTGGCTTCTTACATCATGTCCACCAACAATTCGCTCGGTGCATCAACCGCAATATTTGCATTGATATTAGCACAAGCAGTATTTGTATATCAAAATCGCAAATATTTTGGTTCCAGAGCGAAAAGCATGCTGCTTAACATGGGGTTTATCGTGATTTTGAACCTTGTCCTTGGTTTATCTCCAGGTATCGATAACTGGGGGCATTTGGGAGGCTTGGTCGGTGGAGCGATTTTCTCCTGGTTTGCAGGTCCGATCATGGAACTGGAAGGTTTTCCACCCATCCTCTCAATGAAAGATAAAAGAGACAACAAGCGCGCTTTCATGATATTTCTTGTGATCCTGGTTATTGCAGGTGGCATTGCAGTAGCGAAGATCATAAGCTGACTAAACCTAATTGTTTCAGCAATAATTTAGACTATTGCATCTTCCAACAATTTAGCGGATTCTTCCTGCGTAGCAATATGATTCTCTTCGATATTCCGTACTGCAGGCATTAATCCCAATATTGCAACAATCAGAAAGCAGCCAGCAGCACCAATAAAGTAACAGGAACGTACACCCAGACTATCCGCAATTGGACCAGCGATCAGCATTGCAGGAACCATCAAGAATGTTGCCATGCTGCTCATGGTAGAAAACACCCTGCCCTGCATTTCTGGAGCAACTTTCGATTGAACAATAGCAGATAGTGGACCATTTGCAAGAGGTAAGGAAATACCTACAATAGCTCCCCCAATTACAGCGATGATAAACCATGGTTCGGGAGCAAGAGCCATTACCAATGTACCAGCGGAAATTCCAATAACGCCCATATAGGAAGTCCAGATCCGGCGTTTGAAACCACCCCATGTTGTCAGTATCAGGCCACCTGCAACCGCTCCAATCCCAAAAAGTGCCTGGAGAAGGCTGAGATGCCAGGCTTGACCATGAAAATGTTCGGTAACTAATAAAGGCATCAATGAATCTGTTGGTATCAGAAAAAAATTAATGAAGGATGCACCAACCAACAAAGCAAACAATCCAGACCATTTGTATAAATATTTGAAACCTTCACCAACATCTTTTACTAATTGTCTGGGTGTTATTGATTGGGCAATCTTCATCATCTTTGGCTGTGGAATGGTGACAAAGAGCAGTGCAGTAACTGCAAGTGCAGCTGTACCAATATCGATGAATAAAACGCCAAAAAGAGGCATGATTTCCAAACACAAGGCTCCAAGAGGAGGACCAAAGATATTCAATGCTCCGCGAATTGTTTGGTTCAATCCAGAAATTCGGGCTAATTCTTTCTCTGGCACCATCAAAGAAGTAGATGCACTCATTGCTGGCCAATGGAATATTCCCCCTAATGATCGGATGAATAACAGTATAAAAACATGCCAGACTTGAACGACATTGAGCCAAAACAATATTCCGAGAAGTAAAGTGGCAAGAGCAATCCCAACATCTGCCAGGACCATAACTTTCTTCCGGTTCATGCGGTCAACAATCGCACCTGCAAAAGGACTGAGAAGCGCTTCAGGGATAAGTGCAACCAGTGTAGCAGTGGTAAGGATAACAGCGGAACCTGTTGTTTTTGTCATCCACCAAACCAATGCAAAAGAGACCAGGCTACTTCCTAAAAGAGAAAAAGCCTGACCGATCCAAACAATAAAAAATGTTTTCTTCCAGTTACTTTGCGTTTCAATAGAGTTGATTTCTGTGTTCATTCTATGTAAACTTCTATATGTTCGTTGTCTTTATCATCGGTAACATCAACAATTTTGCCAATAGTACCCGATTCGATAAATTGCATAATCTGTTCGGTATCCAGCGCTTCGATTTCAGGTGATAGACGCATTCCCATTTTCAATCCAGCCCCCACAAGACTGGTTGGAACGCGAATATTTACCCGTGATCTACCAGTTTCTGCATCAGTGACTTTTACTCGCAGCCATTTTCCACCCGCTTTGGATGAGCCTGTAAAGGTTTCTGACTTTTTTGCTGGTTTTTCTTGAGATTCAAGTGCCAATAAAAGCTCTACCGCTTGTTCAGCAGAGATCTTAGATTCCTCAACCATTTTCAATACTTTTAAACGTTCTTCTGTTGAGACCATCATGCACCTTCCTGCACACTATTCGATTCAACAAAGGGTTTTTTCCCCTGCAGTAATTGTTGAGCATCTTCAAAGCTGATCTTCCCTTCAGCCAGTTCATCTAAAATTTGATGCCGGTCTTCATCTTTCAAACGGGCAGGAGACTCTTCTTTACTCGGTTCATACCCCAAGGCACGTAAAATATCATATAGCCGGTTACGAAGTGTGGGATAGGATAGTTTTAGTTCATCTTCAAGACGTGTGAAGCGACCTTCACAGCGAATGAATGCCATCACGAACTGGATCTGGTCTGGAGTGAGATTGGCAAGGGGGTTATTACTTGGCAAAAAATGACCTTCAATGGTTGTATCGCAATGGGCACAGTACAAACGTGTGACATTCAAGGGATTGTGGCAGACAGGGCATGAAGCAGGTTGTGGGTACATAAACTTCCTCTTCTTATATGTTTTTTACACCAAACGGATGAATCAACTTTATCCTTTAAAATTTAATATATGCATATTCGTTATATTAAACTCATTATAACGAATATTGAATTATTGTCAATATCAAGTTCTATTTATCTCAAAAATATATTGATTAATTTAAAATTATTCGTTTTTTACTCTTTCCCCCAATAAATACCAATTTCCAAGGCGATCGTCAACATCTTTCGGAGCCCTATCAAAATAAATTTCAAATATTCTACCTTCTTTGGTTTCTACCTGAAATGAATATCTCCCTACTCCCCACGATCCTTGAGATGAAGCTCTTGCTGCATGTTGCGGTTGCATATTTCTTTTCATTTTCCCTTTGCGCGTAAAATCCGTCCACGAACTAATTTCACGGATGATCTCATGCCACATACCATCCCAGAAGAGAGCATCTGGACATGGTGGGCTTTTTACATAGAGAGGAGGTGTTTTGAAGCGCACTTCAACCTTTTGATCAATAAATTGGATCATTTTCATTAAGTTCTATTGTACTGCCAAACAAAGATGGATTTTGTTCTACTCGTTTTCCGTTGATCAAAATATATGGCAGAACTTTTTCGACAGGTACTCCTGCCCGACGTAAAGAACCTATATCTTTCATTGAATTCTTGACCCGCTGTTCTAACACTCTTCGGGCAGTTTTTGTCCCAATTCCAGGTATTCTCATTAGTTCTCTATAGTCTGCCCGGTTTATCTCTATTGGTTGTTGACGATAATGCTGTTCTGCCCACCAGATTTTCGGGTCCTTGGTTTCATCCAGGGCACCATACTGGTCGATAGGCAATTCTTCAAGCTTAAAACCATAATCTCTTAAAAGAAAATCGGATTGATACAACCTTAGTACGCGACTTTTCGATGCTGCCAGCAATCCATCGAATGGAGTATTCTCAATTGGAGTAAATCCAGAATAATAAACGCGCTGTACCATCATTTTTTGATGCAGCTCTAACCCCATGGTCAATAATTCCCGATCAGTTTCGCCACCAGCCCCCACTACAAATTGTGTCGTACTGGATGGCCAATGCCCCTTCCAACCTTGTATAGGATCTACTGTCTGTCGAATGGAATTGATCCATTGTATTCTCTTCAATAAATCTTTTATATCAGGCTTTTGAGGAGCCAAGGTATGAAGGACATGATCCACTGGTGCTTCGAGATTTATGCTGACGCGGTCAGCCAATTGCATAGCCTTTTTTACCTGATCAAACTCACTCCCTGGCATAATCTTTAGATGCAAATACCCCAAATAGCCCATCTTATTCCGTAGTATCTCTGCGGTGTCCAATAATTTATCCTGGGTTCTGACTCCCCCGCCGAAGATTCCTGAACTTAAGAATAATCCATCCAATAATCCGGCTTGCCACAAGCCCATGAATTTCTTAGCCATTTCATCCGGTAGAAGAGTATTTCGTTTTCCATCTCTCCCTGAACGGAAGGCGCAATAGTTGCAGTTATTTTCACATGCAGAAGAAAGCACTGTTTTTAGAAGCCGGACTACTCCTTTACCAGATGTAGCATGAGATATCTGAGGGGAACAAGTTTCTCTGCTTGTTAATTCAGAGCTATCGCACATTGAAGCGTCTTCTACTTCTGCACAATATTTTAAAAGCATACTAGAAATCAGGTGTTCCATATTCCTATTATAGAACAATTGTTCTTTTCGAGTCAAGCTTGCTATCAGGTAAAATAAATTTATTCTCAGGAGGTCATCATGTTGGAACTGGAAAAGATCATTACACCCACCTTGCTTCTGGATGAAAGTAAAACCAGGCAGCATATCCATACCATGGTGGAAAAAGCTCAAAAATCATCCATTCGGTTGCGACCGCATTTCAAGACGCACCAATCTGCTGCTATCGGAGAATGGTTTCGTGAAGCAGGGGTGAATTGTATTACCTGTTCTTCACTACAAATGGCAGCTTATTTTGCTTCACATGGTTGGAATGACATTCTGGTTGCTTTTCCCGTCAATATCCGTGAAATTGCCCTGATCAATCAACTTGCTGCCACTATTCATCTGGGGTTGCTGGTGGAATCGGCTTATAGTGTGCAATTTCTGGATACCAATCTGAAGTCTTCCGTAGATATCTGGATAAAGATTGACAGTGGAGCCAGGCGTACAGGTATTACTGTGACGAATGCTTCTCTGGTGGCTGATATATGCCAGATAATACAGAGATCTTCTTTCATGCATCTGCGTGGAATCCTGACCCATGCTGGACAAACGTATCATTCTGCCAGCCCCAGCCATGTCGTCACCAGTTACCAGGCAAGCGTCGATCTCATGACCCAATTACGGGATAAATTGGAGATGCAAGGCATTCATAATCTCGAAATCTCTGTTGGAGATACTCCGGGTTGTGTGCTCGCCAATGATCTTGGTAAAGTTGATGAGATCCGACCAGGAAACTTTGTTTTCTTTGACGCTATGCAGGCATATATCGGAAGCTGTACTGCTGATGATATATCCGTTGCGGTTGCCTGTCCGATCGTTGCGATCCACCCTGAATTTGAAAAGGTTATCATATATGGTGGAGCGATCCACCTTTCCAGTGAAAGCTTTCTACTCGGAGATCAAAAAGTGTATGGTCTTCCTACCTTGCTGACTGCAGAAGGCTGGAGCAATCCTATTCCCGGTGGTTATGTGCGGAGTCTTTCACAAGAGCATGGTATTGTCCATGTCCATTATGAGGCTTGTAATTCTCTTAATCCGGGCGACTTGCTGGGGATTATTCCTGTACATTCTTGTATTACGGTAAGTTGCTTAAAAAAATATCTCACCCTGGAAGGTGAGATATTGGAAACGATGAACTGTTAGCTTTTCAATGAAAGATAAGTGGGATGGGGGTAAAGGTAATGAGAAAAACAATTAATGCTAAAACACCTATCCATTTCCGTTTAGCGTCCAATGGGGTGATTAAATCCAGTGGTTCAGCCTGTGTTCGACCAATTAGGAAGATAATCCCTGCCCACAGCCACCAACCATCCCATAGAAAACCCATCATCGCTAAAGTAATCAGGATGGCATAGAAGATCCGTTTTGACCATACTTTCCCAAATAGAACATTGATGACATGCCCACCATCAAGTTGACCTGCCGGAATAAGGTTGACAGCAGTCACAAACAATCCTGCCCAACCAGCCCAAGCTACAGGGTGCAGCATTACATCGACACCTCCTATAGGAATGGGGTTACTGGTAAAGAAGTATCGAATCCAATAAAGAAAAGGTGAAAGGTTACCGTAATCTACCGGGGAAGGCAGTAATTTGCCAAAAACTGTAAATTTAGCGAAGAGGTAAAGCAGTGAATTCCCTTCAAGAATGCCCATTGCAGGAGGAACAGAAGCGGTTACCGTACCTAGCGATGAAAGTTTTAACCCCAGCCACAAAACAGGAATTGCCACCGCCATTCCTGCCAGAGGTCCTGCGACTCCGATATCCAATAATTCGCGGCGGTTGCGAGGAATAGATTTCATATTAATAAAAGCGCCCATTGTACCGAAAATACCAAAGGGCGGTGGCATGGGGATAAAATATGGCAGGCTGACTGCTACTTTATTTTTTCTTCCCATCAGATAATGACCAAATTCATGTGCAGCTAAAATTGCCAGCAAGGCAACCGTGAAAGGCCATCCACGTTCAATAATGGCACCCATCATTGGGAAAAAATCTGTTGGCAATGGCTCACTACCACTCAATCCACCAGCAGCGATCACACTGATGATGGTAAAGACAAACAATATCAGATTTATCCATGGATTGGATGGTTTCGGATGGATCACCCCTTTGACAAGTAATATCACATGCCTGTCACCTTCCCACCGAAATAACGGGGTAAAATCGTATGGTTTTAATGCTTCTTCCAGTTGTATGTAAACAGCCGCAGTGTCCTCTAGATAGATCTTCCCACGGTACCGAATCGCGTAATTCTGGTTTGGACTTCCCAGTGTTGTATCTTCAACACGCATGACGCGACGGATAATAACATCCACCTGTTCTGGATTGGGAGGAAGAATTGCAGTCACAGGAAATTGTTGATCCATAGTGCACCATTTTTTCAAATATCGGTAAAAAACAGGCGGGAATGGATGGGAGTCGAACCCACCACGGCTCGCAAAGCGACCCGTCACCGGTTTTGAAGACCGGGAAGCCCACCAGGACCTTGCCATTCCCGAATTAAGCATACCGCAGCCGGATTTTACTGTCAATAAAACTATATATCAAAGAAATTTTTGCTGATAGCTGACAGATGAAGTATTTATTGATTTATAATTAATTAATTATCTAAATTGCATATCATTTTGAAAATTCTTCTTCCACAACTCAAAATCAGTATTCCATCAGGAGGAATCATGAGCCAGGCTCAACCAGTATGCCCCAACTGTCATAATCCTATCCGCCCAGGTGCTCGTTTTTGCCCGACCTGTGGTTTTCAAATGACTCAACAACCCGCTACATACCAGCAATCTGCTCCTCAATACACCCCTGTCGCTCAACCGCAGCAACAGAAGAAAAGCCGTTGGTGGATTTGGGTACTTTTAGTTATTGTTTTATGTATCGCCTTGGTTGGATGTCTTGTACTGGGATATTTCTTCATACCAGGGGTAAGCGATAAAGTTGGAGATATTGGGTTGATTTCTTTCACTACTTCTACACCGGTCATTGAAAAAACAAAAACATCAGAACTTGAAAATACCCCCACTCCAGAAATTAAAACTCCAGAGCTTGAAATAACTGAGACGGATGTCGTAACTGAAATTCCACCAACTGAAGCACCCGCTGAGGGATACAACTTTACTTACGACAATATCACAATGGTCATCCCTTATGAAGTAGCCAGCAGCGCAGAGGGCGAGACAATCGAAGGTTATACTACTGGTGCATATTGGGAAGTACTTCCCGATTACAAGGTCTGCAATCTTGAAGGTTATCCCTTGAGCATTACATTTCACTCACCCATCATCCAGGTCTTTCCTGTCGATGAATATGTCAGTTTGAATCCAGATGTGTCAACGGTTATTGACCAACTGAACTCACTTCTGGCTTCCCATGACTATGTCCCAACGAGTCTGCCATTCCTGCCATACTGGAATGCAGGAGCTTTATTCACCGCGCGCATTGAATACCTGGATTTCCAAAATGGTTCAGGTGTACGGTACCTCACCCAATATGGTCAGGCATTTTGGCCTATCAATAACTATGATATGTTTTACACATTCCAGGGAATTACAAAAGATGGAAAGTATTATATTTCAGCAATCCTTCCCATCTCCCATCCGAACCTGCCACAAATGGGCGATGAATATACTGGCTCAATGGATGATCTTTATGCCAACTTTGACGGGTATTTGAGCAGTATGCTGCCTGAGATAAATGGATGGGGAGACGATGAATTCACCCCAACGATCTCCGGGTTAGATGCATTGATTGAATCGATCTACATCGAATAAAAACTATTTCCGTCTTACATTCCTTCAAAAGCAGAGCATGATGCTCTGCTTTTTTATTAAGTAAATTGACCTCTTGCAATATATTCAAATGCTTGTATAATTCGCCCCTGGTCGAAAAATATTACTTATATAAGGACAGAATGGAAAATTTAGCCTCACTTATCTATTCACAAGAGGATCAGGCAGCTAATGAAGGGGATGAGCCCCCTGACCCCACTCCGCAACCGGCCGGACCATGGCGTGTGGCTGTTATCGCCAACCTAAAAGGCGAACACCCACTCACCAGTCAGGGTCCTTCTGATGCCGGTGCGGAATTTGACAAACCTGAAACTATTCAGGCAATCCAGAAAGCAATCGAAACAGATCATCATACGACCGTATTTTTCAACGCCGATGCCACTTTGCCGCTTCGGTTGAGTACGATGTTGCCTGATATTTGCTTTAACATTGCTGAAGGCGTTGGTGGTGATGCCCGCGAAGCCCAGGTACCTGCTTTGTTGGAAATGCTCCACATTCCTTACACAGCCTCACGCGTCCTGGCTAATGCCATCGGTCTGGATAAAACCATGACGAAAAAGATCTGGCGAGATGCGGGGTTGCCAACGGCCCATTTCCAGGAATTCATCACTGGTGAAGAAGAACTCGACGCTCAACTAGAATTTCCTCTCTTTGTAAAACCAGCCCGAGAAGGAACTGGCATGGGGATGGATGGTGGCTCAATTGTTCACAACATCGATGAACTACGCGCCCGTGTGGCTTGGGTTATCCAGAATTACCAGCAGCCCGCTCTGGTAGAAGAATTTTTGCCTGGTCGGGAATTTACTGTGGCAGTTCTGGGACGAGAAGATGCCCTGAAATATACCAGCCACCCCGAATGGTATGAATCCGATGGATTCGTCCGACTCCCTGTTGAAGAAGTGGACAACTCTTTTTCAGCCACCCCTGGTGTGTATGGCAATTTTACAAAGACGTTGCACTTTGGCGAAGAAGGTATTCCCCGATTTTTGTGCCCTGCACCAATCCCTGCAGATCTGGCAACAGAACTACAAACTTTGGCAATCAAGGCGCATAAAGCCATCGGTTCATTAGATGTATCACGTGTGGATATTCGCATGGATGCACATGGTCAACCCCGGTTGATCGAGATCAACACCTTGCCAGGATTAACCCCCGATTTTTCAGACCTTTGCGTGATCTGCAACGCTGCCGGTATCAAATACACAGATCTAATCCTGGAAATCCTATATCTGGGTGCATCTCGGTATGGATTGCTCTCTCTAGAACCAGTACAAGAAACAGCCGTTGTGTCATTCTCCAAACGAGAGACAGTGCCTGTTTTGCGTACTATGCAACAATTTGAATAAACACTGAAAAAATAAAAACAAAATGCTCTGGCTAATAACTACGCCAGAGCATTTAAATTCTCAAAGATCAAATCAAATTAATTCCTGCCGCATTCCCTCTAATTGTCCAGCAACCGACCCATCAACAATCCGATCATCAACACGGATCACCAAACCACCCAGGATTCCGGGATCGACTTTGAATTGAATATCACCATTTGCACTCAAAGTTTTTGCAAGGTCATGGCGAATGGTATTCTTTTCATCGTCGCTTAACGGTAGTGCACTTGTCACTTCAGCTTTGGTTCCTTGATAATCGAACTGGTCGAGTAAAGTCAGTTTTCCAGCTTTTACACCAGAGAAAAATTCTTGTAATAAAGCACGCTGGCGATTTTCATCGTGAAGGAGCGATTCTCCAATCAATTTATGGCTTGCTGCTATTGCCAATGAAATAACCTGACCGCGCAATTCACCCAACATACGTGAACGATCCTGATCTACTTCTGCCAATGCTACTTCACGAGCCTTCTTAATCTCTTCATCGGACCGGACTTTCAAGTCATGCTCAACTTTACTGGCACGAGCGGTTGCTTCACGTAAAATCTCTGCTGCCTTTGCCTGTGCCTCGGTAATAATTTTTTCTGCTTCGGTTTCTGCATTAGCACGTGCATCTGCTGCAATTCGTGCATCTTCCAGGCTTTGTGCAATGGTCATTTTTCTTTTTTCCATTACTTTCATTAAGGGTTTATATACCCATGCCCGCAGCACCACAAAAATGATGGCAAAATTGAATATCTGAACAATCAATAATCCAAGATTAATACCTAGTTTTTCCAAGGTTTATACCTCCTTGCACCGCAATGAGTTAAAGAACAAAGAGCATCAAGAATGCGATCACAAGGCAGTAAATCGCAATTGCTTCAGAGAATGCTATACCTAGAATCATATTGGTGAACAGGTTGCTGTAGGAATCTGGGTTTCGAGCCATACCTTCCAATGCTCCCATCACAGATAAACCAATACCAACACCTCCGCCCAATGCACCGATCATAGAGAGCCCTGCTCCAATAAATTTTGCCGCCTGAACAATATCACCAGTCATTTGATCCGATCCTCCACGAAATGAATTCCGTTTATGTACAGAATTTATGCTTTATGACGCTGCATGCTCTTCACTACCATGTCCCTGCGTAGCCTGTGCCATAAAGACCATAGTTAACATACCAAAAACAAATGCCTGAATTACACCCATAAATAATTCAAACATATAAATAAGCGATGGGAAGAATACTGGCAGCATCGAGCCAACAATTGCTACCAAAACCACACCGGAGAACATAACCCCAAACAAACGGAAAGAGAATGACAATAATTTTGCACATTCCGAGATCAACTCAAGCAAACCCACAATAAAATCCATGAAACCAAAGATGGGTTTCTTGAAAATTGTGAGCGTATTGAAGAATTTAGAAAAATAGCGCGGACCTTGAGCCTGTACACCGATCACCTGGGTCATAAAAACGGAAATGATCGCAAGTGCAACCGTAAAATTAAGGTCGGTAGATGCACCACGCAAAAAAGCCTTGACCGTATACCCTGCTCCAGTTGCGGCTGTTCCAGCTTTGATCGTATACACATTCCCAAACAAATGTTGTGCAGGCGCGCCATTATCAATCTGTTCCAAAATACCAATAGACTCAAAACCTGGTAGCAATTTGATCAAATTGTTAAATAAAACAAGGATAATGAATGTGGCGAACCAGGGAAAAATCTTCTTTGCCCATCGCCCGGCGGATGATTCTGTTAAATTGTAGAGTAAATCAAGCAGCGTTTCGAAAGCACCAGCAACCCCTGAAGGAATAAGACTGCCTTTTTTCGACCACCGATAAATACTGTAGGCAATAAGGATAATGATTATATCTACAAGGACAGTGGCAATCAGTGTATTCGTAAAAGGAATCTCACCAATCCAGGGCAGTGTCACTAATGGTTTTTCAGTAATTGCTTCAGGAGCCACTTGAATATGAGGACGTACTGGGGCAATGATGTTCGTTCCAATAATTGTTAAAATGGAAAAAAGTAAAATCCACCAGCGGTTAATTCCCCATCGCCAGCGAGGTTTTTTAACCGTAGAAGTTTCAACGGGATTGGTCTGTTCCAATGTTATTCCGCTCCTCTGAATTCTTCGGCTTGCTTACATCAGCACGAATTTTTTCTATTGTTTTGCGTGCGATCAGCAGCATGAGAACTACCGACACAGGAATACTAACCAAAAGGAAAACTATGGTATACGTGGGTTTTGTACCAAAGTGATTATCCAACCACAATCCACCAAATAGCGCTCCCAAAAGAATTGCCAACGTGACACAGCCCACCTGGGCAACCAGCACAGCAATGATTACATTTATGGTACGCTGCTTTTGGTTTTCCTTTCCAGAACTCGGTAAATTCATCGAAAAGATTATAACAGAACGAAAAATCAGCGTCAACCAAAGTGTATTTACGGTTTTGTAACCTGCCTAAAGAAAACCTAAATTATTCCAATATTTGGGATAAAAAACTTCAAAATCGTGAAAGAAGTTAAATTTGGATACTTACCCATCTCTGGCTATCCCCCCCGTTTCACTTATCATGCAGGCTTGAATGTGAGATAATATTTCATACTTATGACAAACAAACCTTTACGAGTCCTTTCCATTTTTGGCACCCGCCCTGAAGCAGTAAAAATGGCTCCGGTGGTTCATGCCCTTAGAAAGAATCCTGCAATTGAATCCATGGTTTGCGTCACTGCTCAGCATCGTCAGATGCTTGATCAGATACTCACCCTTTTCAACATCCAACCTGATTATGATTTGGATCTAATGCAGCCCAATCAATCACTTGCAACTCTAACCGCAGGTATTTTCACTGATCTTGACCCTGTGCTGAAGAAGATCAAACCAGATTGGATTCTTGTCCAGGGTGATACTACTACCGTAATGGTTTCTGCATTGCTGGCCTATTACAACCAGATCAAAATTGGACATGTTGAAGCCGGGTTACGTACTTTCGATAAATGGCAACCGTTTCCCGAGGAGATCAACCGGCGGGTGGCTGGAGTGGTGGCAGATCTTCATTTTGCCCCTACTCAATGGAGCAAGAATAACCTTTTAAAAGAAGGCGTACCTGAATGGCGGATCGCAGTGACAGGTAACCCTGTGATTGATGCTTTATATACCATCAAAGAACGCCCTGCCCCACAAGAAATCGATGAGCTTCTTATGAGAGCAGGAGTGAATACCCCAAAGAAAAAGAAGCTAATTTTGATCACAGCCCACCGCAGAGAGAATTTTGGCGAACCGTTAGAGAACATTTGTACTGCATTCAAAAAGCTGGCAGACAAATATCATGAACAGATTTGCTTTTTTTATCCTGTTCATCTCAATCCCAATGTTCAGGAACCTGTGCACCGTCTACTGGATGGAATTGATAATATTTTCTTACTTCCGCCAATGGATTATCTTCCCCTGATCCACCTCATGAAGCATGCGACCCTGGTTCTAACCGATTCAGGTGGTATTCAAGAGGAAGCCACCGCACTTGGAATACCTACCCTGGTTTTGCGCAATGTGACCGAACGCCCCGAAGGAGTGGAAGCAGGTGTACTCAAGCTGGTGGGTACAGATATTGACCTGATTGTGAATACCTGTACACATTTACTAGAAGACCAGATTGCTTACCAACAAATGGCAAAGGCTCAAAATCCTTTTGGTGATGGAAATGCTGCAGAACGTATTATTGAAACACTCCTTGCATATAAGGAACCTCATGACGCATAAAGATCTTTACAGCTGGTTGGTTTATGCCCGTCCATCACGAGTTTGGGGCAAACTTGCTTATTGGATCCTGAAATTATTGGGGAGCGAAATCCCACGGTCAGTACTGATTGGTGAAAATTTTGAGCTGGTTCATGGCGGGTTTGGAGTGGTCATCCATTCCAAATCGATAATCGGAAAGAATGTGAAGATATACCCTGGCGTAACATTAGGAAGATCGGATATATACCTGCCGGCAGACCAATCCAAATTTGAAAAAATCATCATCGAAGACGATGTCATCCTTTCTCCGGGTTCGAAGATCCTTTGTAAAGAAGGGATTTTAACAGTAAGAAAAGGCACCGTTGTAGGTGCAAATTCTGTTTTACTCGAATCGACAGGAGAAATGGAAATCTGGGCAGGCATCCCTGCTCAAAAAATTGGGATACGCCCATCTATTGATATGAAATCATGAACGCGAAAAAGATCGCTGTCATTCCAAAGGTTCATGGATTAGGGGGAATGGTCTCCTTCCAGTCACGTTTCATCTCAGGGCTGGAAGCACGCGGATATACCGTCACGCAGGATATTCACGACCCTGAAATATCTGCAGTATTAGTCATAGGTGGAACAAGAAGAATTAAAGACCTGCTACTTGCTCGACGCAGGGGTGTGCGCATCGTTCAACGATTGAACGGGATGAACTGGCTGCACCATGTACGGCGCACCACTTTTCGCCACTATGTGCGTGCAGAAACAAACAACTGGGTACTGGCATTTATCAGGCGGTTTATCGCAAACCGCATTGTTTACCAAAGCAATTTTTCGCAATGGTGGTGGAACAAGGTGTACGGAAGACTTTCCAAACCACAATCGATAGTGCTGAATGGTGTTGACCTTTTGAAATTCGCCCCCTCATCAGAGATCGAACCTCCCCAAAACATCATCCGGATCCTGATGTTGGAGGGTCATATGGGAGGGTCTTATTCCATTGGGCTGAATACCGGGTTTGAGCTTGCCTGCCAGGTAAGAGAGCTGACCCATAAGCCTACCGAACTTCTTATTGCAGGTGATGTTCCTGAGAAACTTCAGCGATCATTTACTCCACCTAGAAACATTTCCTTAAAATTCATGGGTATCATTCCTGGTGACAAAGTTCCAGAGATCACTCAACAGGCGCATATGCTTTTTTCTGCAGATTTGAACGCAGCCTGCCCCAATGCGGTGGTTGAATCTCTGGCATGTGGTTTACCAGTTATCTCCTTCGAAACCGGAGCGCTTAAGGAAATGGTTCCTGAATATGCTGGAATCGTGGTTCCTTATGGCAGCAACCATTGGAGACTTCAGAAGCCAGATATCCCCGCATTAGCGTTGGCGGCACAAAAGGTCTATGAAAACAATAAGGCTTTCCGCATGGGGGCATGCCGCGCTGCAGAAGAAAAGTTTGATGTTGAAAAAATGCTGGATAATTACCTGGATGTTATGCTGGGATGAAATAGTTCTATATTTCTCCCAGGAACAGTGAACCTTCTGGCCCCCGATCTATTTCCCAGGGATAAATGATATATGCATCGGTAACAGCGGCATAATAATCCGGGCGTACAGAACCAAAAAGGTTTCGGTAGGGGTTAAAGTGTATCACACAGGTAAAAGGTGTACCACCCGCCCCACTTACCCGGTTCTTCACTGCAGTGATTGTTCGCCCTGATCCCCATACATCATCCACAATAAGCACATTTTTACCAGAGAGAAGTGTAGTTTCTGGGAATTGTACAAACTTTGGCCAGGCGATCAACCGTTGAAGGTCTGGCTTTTGATTGATCTGCATTACATCGGGAAAATCTACTGCTGCAGTTAAAATCAGATTTAACCCCAGTGCTTCGGCAATCAATCCCCCTGGTACCACGCCACCTCGAGTAATCATCAACATAGCATCATAAGCTTCCTGAAATTGAGGGGTTAAATGATCGATCAACGAATCAATGTCATTCCAGGTTAATAACTCACGCCGCATAAAACCACTCAAAAATGAAGTTTTAACATTATAGCAGGATTTTTGGAGGATTGTATTGATGAACCTGCTGTTTGCATACATTACAGGTTCATGTACAATTTCTTTATAGGCTCAAAGGAGGATGATCATGAAACCTCATCAAATTCACCATTTGAACCGCCTGGTTGAAAATAGCATTCCTAACTTTACTTTGGATGAAAACCTCATAGTTCCCGATTATTGCGGATATTCCATCGCCAACATTCCATCCAGCATTTGCGAGTGGTTGGATGTGCCCGAAATCGGGCAGAAACCTCTCGCATTGCCAGCAAAATTTGTTGAAAAACGCACTTTTAAACAGGTTATCTTGCTACTGATCGATGCCTTGAGTCTTGATTCACTTTTTGCAGCACAGCAACTACCAGTATGGGGCACTCTTCTCAAAGAAAACAACCTGGCAGCCCTGACCAGTGTTGTACCATCTACAACGACCAGCTCTCTGGTAAGTTTATGGACAGGTTGCACACCTTTTGAGCATGGTATAACCGGCTATGAAATGTATTTGAAAGAATATGGTTTGATCGCTAATATGATCTCATTCGCTCCATCTTCTTTTCCTGGTGAAGTAAATATTTTACGTAAAGCCGGTTTCCAACCAGAAAACTTTTTAGCCGTGCCTACTCTGTCGCAGCATTTGAAATATCATCATGTAGAGGTTCATGCCTTCCAACCTGCAAATATTGCCCGATCCAGTCTCACCGCAATGCTCACCCCAGGTGCAATTATCCACCCCTACCGTACACAATCCGACCTCTGGATTTCCATTGAGCAGCTCGTTGTAAAACGTTCAGAAAATCCTCGCTATATCTGGGCGTATTGGGGAGATTATGATGATTTAGGCCATCAATTTGATCCGCAAGATCCTCGCTTACTCCGTGAGTTGGAACATCTCGGGCAACATATTCACCAATTTATTAGTGCATTGACTCCGAGTGCCAGATCAGAGACGCTCTTCCTGCTTACTGCAGATCATGGCATGATCGCCACACCAACTGATGAATGGTATGAGCTGCGCAATCACCATAAAGTATGGGACAAACTAATACTCCCTCCAAGTGGTGAAAACAGATTCGCGTATTTATACCCATACACCCAGAATGTCGGTCTACTCAATGATATGATCAGAGAAACCTGGGGGGATGAGTTTATTCTCGTGAAATCACAGGATGCCAGCCAGGCAGGCTTATTTGGTAAGGGAAATCCTCATCCGGCATTTACTGATCGCATTGGTGAATACATCCTTATTGCCAGAAAAGATGCCTATATCTGGTGGGCACAAAAAGAAAATACCCTGAAAGGCAGGCATGGTGGTTTAAGCCGCGAAGAAATGCTGGTACCCTTGTTGAGTATTCCCATGGATTGATTGCGAGAATTCTTTTAAGAAAAATCGCTTATTTAGTAATATTGTTTTTCCGGAAAAGAGCACTGATTGTGCCGATCAAAATGATCAATACCAGAATGGTTCCGCCAAGAGCAATCCCATCTGTCTGGTGAGCATTCTGCAGCCATTCTTCTGGCAGCGGTGTGATCGTTGGCGTTGTATTGATCTGCATTGGCATATTGGAGTATTGTGATTCTGCGGAAGATGGAAAAGTCATGAACACAATCACAAGGAATATGATCAACACAGCTGAAATGGTAACTGCTTGCCATGTATGATCAGAAAAAGGCTTACCAATTTTACGCATAATCGATTTTATTCACCCTTAACTTCAATTAATCTTCCAGCGTTAATTTTTGCTCAGCATCATTTGCAGCCTGCGGCGCATTCATCTCTGATTGTAATACTGCAACCGTTCCATCCCTCATTATTGGACCAATCGTATTAATCAGGTCGGTGGAAGGCATATTTTGAAGAGATAAGATCACCTTTCCCATAAATGCCTTTCTTTGGACACCCGGATCGCCCACTACCGATGATGGACGTACTGGTAAGTAATTCGCTTCTAATGACCAGGGAGCAAGAAAATTCGGATCGCTCAAGAAGGTTGCTAATTGTTCTGTGATCATTCGACGATCAGGATCAGTATCAGAAACAGCCCACAACCAGCCATTAGCCAACGCATAATAACCTCCATGAATTGCGGGAAGTGGTTCTATTTCTTTTTGCGGGTTCATCCATTTGTCATAATATTCTGAAACAATCGTGATCACACGCTGAGCTTCATATTGGTCAAAATAATCCAAAGCACCACCAGGTGTTTCGATAATTGCATCCCATGGAAAGAGAACTCCACTTGCTGTTCCCTTCTCGTATGTTTGATATACCTGGCTTAATATTTCGGGTTGAATCATTGGATGAAGCTCTGGATCCTGTAATTGCCCACCAGCAGAGAGATACAGGGTTAAAGTGAATAATCCGAGGGGATCAGCACCTGCGAAAGCGATGGTTTCTGATTGATTGACCAACTCTGCCCATCCAAGATCTTCGATGGAATTTGCAGCAGCTTCTGCTGGAGAGACAGCGGTTTCCCTTCTTGAAACCAGGATCATCGCATCCCCTGCAAGAGGCACTCCATAAATAGAATTATCTACAATGGATAATGATTTTGCATAATCATACCAATCGACATCCTGCGTGTAATTCATTTGTGTCAGAGGGTAAATGATCCCCAATTTTGCTGCTGATTCCAATTCCATCCGGTTCAACAGAACCAATGAGGGCATGGCTTGTGGAGCAGCTTCATTTGTCAGTGTCAATGTAGGATATATTGAAGCTGCTCCATCATTTTCTTTCAAACGAATCGTTATGGTGTATTCTGGATGAGAATCTGCAAAAAGCTGGATTCTCTTTTCCAACATTTCACCTGCCTTATTTTCTTTATTACTGAATTTTTCAGGAATCCAAACCACAATTTCATGAAAATCACTTTTCAGAGTTTCGGCAACAACAGGAGTTGTAGTGACTGCTTCGGTTTTGTTATTGGTAGGAACAACAGGTGTACTGACATCTGAGCCATCTGTTTCCGTCACACTTGATGGAATACAAGAAGCCAGAAGCAGCAGTAAGAATAGAGAAAAACGAAGCAGTTTCATCAAATTCCTTTTTTCTGATCTATCAGAAATCTATTGGGTTGGACAATAACGCTTTCAACAACTTTACACTATCCAACACATCCTGATAATCCACCATTTCTGAGGGTGAATGAACGTAACGACATGGAATAGAAATGACGCCAGCAGGCATACCAGCGCGCGAGACCTGCATCATCCGTGCGTCGGTGGAACCAGCATCCAGGATTTCTAGTTGATAGGGAATACCTTCCTTTTCAGCTGTTTCCTGCATCCAGCGTACTACTTTAGGATCGGAGAGCATTCCACTATCGCGCACCTTGATCGCTGGGCCTTTACCTAATGCTACTTCCATTTTCGTGCATTTGGGAGTATCACCCGTTCTGGTCACATCCAATGCAATACCCAATTCTGCATCTACAGCATAAGCAGCAGTCATGGCACCTCTGCAACCTACTTCTTCTTGAACACTAAAAACACAATAGAGTTCATGAGGTGTGTCTTTCAACTGCTTCATGGTCTCCACCAGCACCGCAACACCTACACGGTCATCTAGAGCTTTTGAAACCAGTCGTGCACCCAGATCGACAAACGGGCGGACAAAAATCGCCATATCACCCACTTTGACCGGACAACTTTCACGATCTTTTGCACCAACATCAATATAGCATTTATTCATTGCTGGTGCCTGATCACGTGAATCAGATTCTGAACCGATGACACCTTCTATTCCATTCAAAAAACGTACCCGGCTGCCCAGAAGATACACAGGGAATACACCACCATTGGAAGTAAATCGAATGAAACCGTTTTCATCAACATGGGTTGCAATCAATCCAATTTCATCCATGTGAGCAGAAAGCATAATGCGCTTTCCACCCTTTTTGAGAGTACCTTTCCGGGCAATCAAATTGCCCAGAGCATCGACTTTGATCTCATCGGCAGTCCCTTTTATTAACTGTTTGACGAGTTCAGTAACCTGCATTTCATACCCAGAGGGTCCAGTGGTTTCAACAAGAGATCGAATAAGTTCTTTCATGTGTCGCTCCAAGATTTTTCGTCTTAATTTCGTTGTAAGATATTCTTTGGCATTTCTGCCAATGCTGTATGAACAAGGGTCAAGGTATTTTTCCAGTCATTAAATCGCGAGATCATTACTGGACTATGCGCATACCTGCCCGGAACTGATATCGAAACCGAAGGAATACCAGCCCGCTGCCGGTGAATGGACCCAGCATCAGTACCTCCTTTACCAGGTTGGCGGATCTGATAAGGAATATTATTTTCACTGGCTACCTTGAACAGGTGCTGTAACAGTCGCGGGTCAGAAAGTGTCCCGGTATCTGCTACATAAATGGCTGGACCTGCATCGAGTTTGGTATTGTAATAAATATTTTCACTGCCATCCCATGTTGGGAGGTCGTACGATGGAGTGCTATCCATCACAATCGCCAGATCGGGGTTGAACGCATATGCAGCCACGCGTGCACCCCGTAGGCCGATTTCTTCCTGTACAGTGAAAGCTGCCAGCAGCTCAATATTGGCAGGTGTATGCTGGATCAGAGAGATCAGAGAAGCAACACCCAAGCGATCATCCAATGCTTTACCCATCAAGCTGGGTCCAACCTGCTGGAATTTAGTGGCAAAGTACACTGGATCACCAGGTTTGACTTTATCACCGCCATCAGGCCCTACATCAAGCCGCAGGTCTTCCAATTCCATTGTGTTCTTCATTTCATCTTTCTTCATCAAATGGATTGGTTTTGCACCGATTACACCAGGAATATGATCTTTACCAGCCAGTACAGGTTTTCCAGGTAGATAACGGGAGTCAATACCTCCCACAGCTAACATCCTGAAAAGTCCACCCTCTTCTTTTTCAATAACCATAAAGCCAACTTCATCCATGTGCGCAGCCACCATTACACGCAGCGCATCAGGCTGTTGAGCTTTGCGAATTGCCAATACATTTCCTAGCGCATCAACATGAACATCGTCGCAATACGGTTTGATACTTTCCAAAACGATTTTTCGTATTTCGCCAACATCACTTAATATTCCGCAGGCATTGGAAAGACGTTCAAGTAAGTCGATTTGCTCTTTTTCAATTAATGGAGCCATGTTCTTTGTTGTCATTGATCACCTCTCAGTCGTCCCAATGAAGTCTCTGCATAAAATCATGTGGAAGCCCGGCAATGAAAGCAGCCATCAAACGACCAGCACGTTGAATATCTTTCATTGCCACCATTTCCACGGGCGTATGCATGTATCGTAGTGGAATTCCCAGCACAAGCGTGGCAATCCCTTCCCCCACGATTTGCATTGCTAAAGCATCCGTACCCGAATATAGTGGCAGAAATTCATCGTGTGTCGGGATTTCCAGTTTATCAGCAACTTCTTTCACCGCTTTACGGAAACCGGGATGGATATTGGAACCAATTCCCAAAGTAACACCTTTCCCCAATGGGAAAGTGCGATAATCGGAAGCACCTGGTCCCTTGGCGAAAGTTACATCAATGGCAATCGCCAGGTCAGGGCGAATCGCAAAAGGTGATGTCAAGCCACCGCCTAATGTCTCTTCTTCTTGAACAGTGGCAACAGCCCAAACATCCCAATCATGACTGACCCTTTTTAATTCTTCAAGACAGATTGTGACTGCAGCGACAGATACCCGGTTGTCCAGGGTATGTCCCATGATCACTTCATTTGGTAGTTCCGATGGTTCTTGAGCGAAGGAAACCAGATCACCAATTTTCACCAGAGAAGTAGTTTCTTCTGGTAATAATCCCGTATCAATGAAAAGATATTTCATCTCAACAGGACCTGTGCTATTATCTTCGGGCAACAGTTCAGCACGTGGCATTACAATCACACCGGGGAGATCGCGTTTCCCGTGCACATTGACCCGCATACCTGGCAATAACCGGTGATCAATTCCCCCCACTTCGGTGAACCGGAGAAAGCCGTCTTCGATTCCGGTGACCATCATGCCGATGGCATCCATATGGCAAGCCAGCAGGATCTTTGGGCGAGGTTCGCCTCCAACCCCCCGGCTCAATGCATGCAAACTTCCAATTGGACTGACATGCATTTCATCAACGAAAGGTTCCCAGGTTTCGGAAATCTTTTTCCTGGCGGGTTCTTCATAAGCTGAAAGGCCAGGCAAGGACAGTAAATCGTTTAGAAATTCTTTGATATCTATCATGCGTTTTCCCTATCTTAGGTTAAGGTTGCGGCACTTCAGTGTTTGTTTCTGGAGTGATTGTATCGGTAAGGGTAGGTGGTAATGGGGTTTCAGTGTCAGTTATGGTAGGTGGAATCGGTGTCAATGTGATCGTGGGTGTCCGTGTAATCGTCCGTGTAGGGGTTTTAAAGAAAGTAGGCGTAATGGATGGAGTCCAGGTATGAGTAGGTGTAGAGGTAACAGAAGGGGTTAATGTCACAACACTTGTCCAGGATGCTTTCAGAGTTGTACTTGGACTGATGGTTTGCGTCATGGTTGGCGTCAACGTTTTTACCCGTGAGCTGATTTTATGCCCCTCCAGCAGCGCGAATCCCAGGCAATAGAAAGGAATCGTAACTGCTATGATTATAAGGAGTATGATTCGAATCCGTTGTGTCTTTGTTCGTTGAGAAAACATCGCTTCTATTCCACCATCTTGTTCATCATATCATCAGTCGTTTTATTTGACAAACTTCCATCCTTCTTACTTTAATGCCCACCTGTCAGCTTTTGGGGGCTGTTGCAAACGAATTTCCAATTGAACTGTTTGATATAAGTTTTCAGCTTTCAGGTCAGAGATAGTATAACAGGGTGCTTCCAATGAATCTGCGACGGCTTGCGCCAATCCCTGGTCAAATGCAATATGCTCCATGTTGATCACCACACTGCGGATGCCAGCCTCAGCGATCTGTGTTGCAATTTGTTCAACTTCTACCTGGGGAGGTAAATGACCAATTGCGACATTGCCCGCCCCATCCGTTAACAAAATCATCAAAGGCATGACATCAGGATGCAACATTTTTTCTTTGTGCAAAATCTCATATGCCATTTGTAGGCCTGCAGAAAGGGGGGTTTTCCCACCCACGGGAATAAATGCCAACGCTTTTTCTGCCAATCGGACCGAATTGGTTGGGGGAAGGACCAGGGTTGCACGGTCTTTCTGGAAAACAATTAACCCCACCCGGTCGCGCCTTTGATATGCGTCATTAATCAGCGAAAGGATCGCCCCTTTGGTAGCAGACATACGCTCTGCTACAGCCATTGACCAGCTTGCATCTACCACAAAGAGAACCAGGTTGGCGGTACGGCGAACGCGTACTTTACGCATATAATCACCCGGACCAATGGCAAAAGCCACACGTTTCCGCTTCTCTGCACGCTCTTTCTGAAAGGGTGCGGCGGCGCGAAAAGTGGCGTCAAATGCCAGATCTTCTGCTTTTCCGGGGGTAGGTCTTGCCTGAATATAGCGTCCGCGTTTGCGTTTCGTATGGGTATAACTGCGCCGTCCAGCCATCTGGCGCACCATGTGATCCAGCGGAGTATCCAACCGGCGTGGCTCGAAGACCTCTCCGGTTTTTACCTGCTTGCCGCCTTCCCACCAGTTGGCATTTATATCCTGGAAAATATTCTGTCTTGAAGGTTGTTGAGGAGCTTCATTGAGAGTTTGATCCTCCTCCCCTAAAACTACGTTTTTTTTTGCTCTTCAGCTTGTTCCGCGGCTTCTTCCTGGCTTTCAGCTTGCTCGCCAGCACTAGCACCTTCCAGTTGTTCGATCCGTTCCTGCAGTTCTTCCATCCCCATTTCACTCTGCTGGAATGGTCCTCGTTTGATGCGGTGAGGTAATGCCAGCTCCGCAGCCAGGGCAATATCCCTGTCAGTTACATTAGTGCGACCTTCAAAGGCTGCCTGTGCCCGTGCCGCCTTGAGGATCACCAGGTCAGAGCGGTGACCTTCGACATTCAGCGAAGCGGTCAGGCTGGCGATCGCAAGCAGGTTCCGGCTGGTATGCGTGACTTTATCAACCAGTTGTCTGGCAGCATCAATCTGCCGTGAAAGTTCTTCTTCTTTTGGTAACCATCGGTTTCGGAACTCTTCTTGCCCTGCTTCAAAAGACAGGTTGCGCTCCATAATAGTCACCCGGTCGCGTGCATCATGGATACCATGAATATCCACCGAAAGAGCGAAGCGGTCCAGAAGTTGCGGACGCAGGTCTCCTTCCTCGGGATTCATAGTTCCCACCAGAATAAACCGGGCAGGATGAGCAAAGGAAATGCCCTCCCGTTCAACGATATTCATTCCCATGGCAGCAGAATCAAGAAGCACATCCACTACATGGTCATCTAAGAGGTTCACTTCATCAATATAGAGGAGTCCACGGTTAGCAGCAGCCAGAACGCCTGGTTCAAAATGGCGCTCACCAATCTGGATCGCTTTTTCGATATCCAGGGTACCAACCACCCGGTCTTCTGTTGCTGAAACCGGTAAATTTATGAATGGAGTTGGCCTGGTAGAAACGGGTAACTTTTGCCCTTTCTGTACCCTTTCGCGGCATTCCGTACACCAGGAGGTTTCATCATCAGGGTTACAGCCAAAGCGGCAATCACTTACCACCTTGACATTCGGCAGCAGTGCTGCTAGAGCACGCGCTGCAGTGGATTTTGCTGTTCCTCTTTCACCTCGAATCAACACACCACCAATGCGCGGATCAACAGCGTTCAATACCAACGCCCGTTTCATTCTTTCCTGACCTACAATGGCTGTAAATGGATAGATCACTGCCATGGACTCATCCTTAAGTAAAGTTATTCAACCTTGTATATCCCTATTATAACGTGTTGTACAGGTCGTGAAAGGAGGTGAAATCCCTATCCAACAGAGTAATTTTCAGGAGGGAAGGTACAAATATGCAGGTCAAAGGAATTTCAGAGCAGGCAGACTTCCGAAATTTCCAAAATTTCGGAAGTCACATCATTTTGTAGGGTGCGTTCGTAACGCACCATTTCAATGTATGAGATTGCTCCAACTTGCACAAACCACAAGTTTCGCAATGACAGCAAGTGTAGACGAAATATTGGTAGGGTGTGGTCGCTCTTTGACCGCACCTAAAATGGTCGAATTATTGGTGCGTTCTGGAAAACGAACGCACCCTACGCATCCCTTGTGCCTTTTGTGGTAATAATTTCGTATCAAGCATCCCCGAAACTAAACCTGAAAAACATGGATCATTACGAAAGACGCTAAAATCACGAAAAGAATGTTTCTACAATCTTATTGAAATCTTCGGGGCGCTCGCGCATTGGCCAATGCCCCGCACCTTCAATGCTCTCCAATCGGGCATTGGGCATCTTTTTGCTTGCTTCGACAGCATATTTTACAGGCACCAGTCTGTCTTTACTGCCATGCACAATCAAGGTTGGCTGGTGTATTTCGCCCAGCCGATCCATAAAACAGACTCGTATTCGTGTGGGAGTGATTTCGCTTTTCTGGAGTTCATAAAACGCCTTTGCTGAATCTTTTCTTTCAACGACCTTTTGAACTTCATTCAGTAAAGATTCTGTCATCTGGCTGGGATCGCCAAAGATGGATGCCACCCCCCAGCGAAGGGATGCCCTGCTGCTGCGCATGATGGAATAAGACCAGGGAATAACCCCGGGTGTTTTCACCGTCAACCAGGAGAGAAAATGAAAAGGCGCTCGATCTGCAATCCCCAGGCTGTCTGCCAGAACCAGTTTCTCCACCCGTTTTGGATTATCCAGCGTGAAATTCAAAGCGATTCCACCTCCCATAGATATTCCTATCAAACTGGCAGTTGGCAGTCCCAGAGCATCCAGTAGATTGCCCAGGAAAGTGGGATAAAAATCCATCTTTCCCATACCAGGTTCGAATGCTGTATCTCCATATCCAGGCATGTCAGGGGCAAAAATACGATAGTTCTTCGCCAACACAGGGATTGCTTCACGCCAGGATAGCAATGCAGAATCCACTCCTCCCCCGTGGAGCAGGACAATTGCTGAACCAGAATTCCCTGCTTTCCAACAACTTACCTTTAATCCATTTACGTTAACAAAACATTGCGTAGCGACATCTTCAACATTTTGTGCCATAGTTCTCCTAAATAAATCTACAGTTTAATATATATCATACACCGTCCTGGTGAAGCCATATCGAACCTTACGCGGTATAATGAAGAAGCTAAATTTAACACCGGAGAACCAGCATGAACAAAAAGATTAGAGTGCTCATTGCCAAACCTGGTCTAGATGGACATGACCGTGGTGCTAAAGTAGTCGCCAGGGCGCTACGTGATTCAGGGATGGAGGTGATCTATACCGGACTGCGCCAGACGCCAGAAATGATTGCTGAAGCAGCTCTGCAAGAAAATGTCGATGTGGTAGGCATTTCCATTCTTTCAGGTGCACATCTTACCCTGGTACCACGCATTATGGATTTAATGCGCGCCAATGGTCAGGAGAATGTCCCGGTTTTTGTCGGTGGTATCATTCCAGAAGAGGATGTGCCTGCATTGCTAAAAGCTGGTGTTAAAGAAGTATATGGTCCTGGTTCACCAACAACAAAAGTTATCGAAGATATCCAGCGCTTAACCAATTCAGAATAGAGGTGGTAAGATTTTGGACAGGCAAGCGCTGCAGGAAGAGATCAAGGGAAACCGGCTTAAACTTGCAAGATTGATCACGGAAGTTGAGAACGACACATCCTCTGGGCGCGCCGCACTGGAAGAGCTATATCCCCTCACGGGAAAAGCTCATATCATCGGTATTACAGGTGCACCCGGTGTGGGAAAGTCATCCCTGGTGAATCAACTTGCGCTGGCATTCAGACATCAACCCCATTCTGAAGAAAAACCTTCTATCGCCATTATTGCTATTGACCCTTCCAGCCCTTTCACTGGTGGTGCGATCCTTGGTGATCGTTTAAGGATGCGCGACCTGAGCGGTGATCCGGGGATATTCATACGGTCGATGGCAGCTCGAGGAGCCATTGGCGGTCTGGCACGAACCACTGCGCAGGTTGCCAGACTGATGGATGCTGCCGGGTATTCCATTATTTTGATCGAAACCGTCGGTGCAGGTCAGGCTGAAGTAGAAATTGCCAGCCTGGCACATACCACGATCGTGGTAGATGCCCCTGGATTGGGAGACGATATTCAAGCCATCAAAGCTGGAATTTTGGAGATCGCAGATATTCTCATTGTGAATAAAGCTGACCTGCCGGGCGTCGAAAATACTGAACGAGCTTTACAATCGATGTTGTTGTTAGCCAATTCAAGGCAGTATAATTCTCCCCAACATTGGGAAGTACCCATTCTTCGCACTGTTGCAAATCGTGGTGATGGTATGTTAAAAGTATTACAGGCAGTACAATCCCATCTTTCTTATTTAAAAAATTCGGGAGAATGGGAAAAGCGTGAGCATCTACGTATACGTGATGAAGTAAAGCATCTCGTAGTCCAGGCATTTATCCAGCATGTGCAGGAAAATGTACCCTCTGCTGACATCAATAACGCAGTAGAATCACTCTATCAAAGGCAAACAAGCCCGTACAAAGAAGTACAAAAATTGTTGAGTAAAGTTGGGTTACAAATTTAGAATTATCGAGGGATTCCCCCTTAGCGAACATTTATTGAGGAGAAGTGATCTATGGAACGTACATCAGTAGCTGACTTGAAAAAGATGGTGGGGCAAAAAGTGAAGCTTCAAGGATTCATGCAGACCCTGCGGGATCAGAAGAAAATGCAATTCATTATCCTGCGTGATTTAACCGGGTTGGTTCAAATTGCCTTATGGAAACAAGGCAACCCAGAGCTTGCGGAAAAGGTTTCGAAATTGACTACCGAAACTGCTATTAGTGTCACCGGTACAGTGGTGGAAAATCCAGTAGTAAAGCTGGGTGGAATTGAAGTTCAATTAGAGAGTCTTGAAACAGATAATCTGGCTGCCCCACAATTACCTTTTGACCCATTTTCGGATACCTTGCCAGCCATTGATTTTCGTCTTGACTGGCGTTTCATCGACCTTCGCCGCCCTGAGATCGCCTTGATCTTCAAAGTGCAAACCACAATGGAAATGGGTTTGCGTGAATATTGGATCAAAAATAATTTCATCGAAATCCATACACCCAAGTTGTTGGGTGCTCCTAGTGAAAGCGGTGCAGAGTTATTTGAATTGCCTTATTTTGAAGGCAAAGCTTACCTGGCGCAAAGTCCTCAATTCTACAAACAAATGGCGATGGCTGCCGGATTTGATAAAGTATTTGAGATCGGTCCTGCATTTCGTGCCGACCCCAGTTTTACCTCCCGTCACATGACTGAATTTACCAGCATTGATGCAGAAATATCCTGGATCAATTCTCACGAAGATGTCATGGCTCTTTTAGAAAACATGCTCCAATATGCCTATCAGAAAGTCAAAGATATTCATGGAGATGAGATCAAAGAACTTCTGGGGGTTGATCTTAAAGTGCCTGTTGTTCCTTTCCCGCGCATCCCCATGGCTGAAGCTCACAAGATCTTGAAAAATGTCGGATACACCGTGCCAGCGGACAAGAAAGGTGACCTTGATCCAGGTGGAGAACGAACGATCGCACAATGGGTGAAAGAACAATACAATCACGACTTTGTCTTTATAACCGATTGGCCAATCTCTGTTCGCCCCTTTTATCACATGCGTTATGACGATCAGCCTGAAATAACAAAGAGCTTTGACCTGATCGCATCTGGTTTAGAGATAACCACCGGGGCACAACGTGAACATCGTGCTGAAATCCTTGCTAAACAGGCATTGGAAAAAGGGCTGCACCTGGAACCAATTCAGTTCTATCTTGATTTCTTCAAGTACGGTTGCCCGCCTCATGGTGGTTTTGGATTGGGACTTTCACGTTTACTAATGGTAATGCTTAACTTGAACAATGTACGTGAAGCAGTATTGCTGTTCCGAGGTCCTAATCGCCTGAACCCATAGGAGTATTAGATGATCATTGGAAAGGAATTGCGTCTTCGAGCTATAGAGAGGAGCGATTTGCCACGCTTCGTTCACTGGTTGAATGATCCCGACGTCATTGAGAATTTAATCCAGCGCTGTCCCATTTCACTTGTTCATGAAGAAGCCTGGTTTGAAGAAAATCTCAAGAAACCAAAACCTGAGCAATCCATGGTTATTGAAACCTTGCTCGCAGACGAATGGACACCGATCGGTGTTATGGGCCTTTTTGATTTGGATTGGCTTGCTCGTGTTGCAGAGGTAGGCATTTTCATCGGTGAAAAGCAATTATGGAACCGCGGGTTGGGTACTAAAGCCATGCAGTTGATGCTTAGATTTGCATTCAATACATTAAATCTTAATAAAATCAAGCTACATGTGTACGAAACTAACCCACGTGCGATACAATCTTATCAGAAAGCTGGCTTTGTTGAAGAAGGAAGGTTGCGCAAAGAAGAATTCATCAACGGAAGATATGTAGATGTTATTTATATGGGCATCCTGCGAGATGAATGGCAGGATAGCGATTTAGTTTAATTTTTGTAGGAGAGACGATGCCGAAATCGATTGCTCGACATGAACGGATGGTATATGGAGACATTAAACTGTATTCAGGTACAGCCCATCCGGAATTAGCAAATGAAGTTGCTACCTATCTTGGTATTCCTCTTTGCGAGCGAGATGTTATTGAGTTTCCTAATGATAATCTCTTTATCAAATTGCACAGTAGTGTGAGAGGCCAAGATTGCTATGTAATTCAAACCACATCCAGACCTGTTCATCGCAACCTGATGGAACTGCTTATCTTGATGCAGACCCTCCGGCTGGATTCTGCTTCACGTATCACTGCAATCATTCCTTATCTTTGCTACGCCCGTTCTGATAAAAAGGATCAGCCACGTGTGCCGATTACAGCCCGGTTGGTTGCTGATATGATCGAAGTAGCTGGTGCTGACCGGTATATGACCTTCGATTTGCATGCTGGTCAAATTCAGGGATTTTTCTCCATCCCTGGGGACGTGCTCTCCGGTTTCTTCCTGTTGAAAGAATACCTGAAACAGATCAAATCGCAAATGAAGGATCCGGTTGTTGTGACTGCTGACCTTGGATTTGCAAAGAAAGCACGCAATTACGCTGAAGTATTGGATACTCCCATGGCATTCATTGAAAAGCGGCGGATTGCCAATGATGCGAAAGCTAAAGCACTTACCCTTATTGGTGATGTCACAAACCGTGATGTAGTCATTGTGGATGATGAAGTGGATACTGGTGGTTCCATTGTTCAGGCTGTGAACCTTGTTAAAGAAATGGGTGCTGGTAATGTGTATGTTACCTTCGTCCATCCAGTTTTTTCAGCCAACTGTGCCGATCGCCTGGCTGAGCTGCCTGTAAAGGAATTCATCACGACCAATACCATTCCCATTCCTCAAGAAAAGAAAGATAAACTGCAGGGCAGATTACGAATTCTTTCCATTGCACCTCTACTCGGAGAAGTGATCCAGAGAGCAAATGAAGGCCGCAGTGTGGGAGAGTTATTCAACGAATAATCACTAAAGATAGAGAATGCCAGAACTACCAGAAGTAGAGACTATCGCCCGCACCTTAAACCAGGGAGTGAATGAGCTCCCTGGTTTGCCAGGGTTAACGATATCTCAAGTAGATGTTTTATGGGAAAAGACGCTGGCAGATCCCAACCCTGAAATCTTTCGAAAAAGAATTTCCCATCTTACGATAAAAACAATCTCTCGTCGAGGAAAATTTCTCGTTATAGAGATTCCCCCTTACTGGCTTCTGATCCATCTTCGCATGAGCGGAGACCTTCGGCTGGAACCCGATACTACCCCTCTACACAAACACGATAGGATCATCCTCCATTTTACAAATAATACAAAGTTGACCTTCAATGATACGAGAAAATTTGGGAGAATGTGGTTAACGAATTCCCCATTGAAGATACTTGATCAATTAGGTCCAGAACCATTCGATAAAATGCTGGATAAAGATATTTTTTACACCATGGTACATTCCAGGAAAACGCAGTTGAAACCCCTTCTACTGGATCAAACTTTCCTGGCAGGTCTGGGTAACATTTATGCAGATGAAGCACTTTTTATCGCCAGATTACATCCTTTTACCAGGGCAAACACCCTTTCCTTCGCCCAGGCAGAGCAGTTGCTTGTAGCAATTCGCACTGTTTTACAGGATGGAATCAATAAAAATGGAGCAAGCATCGATTGGGTATACAGGGGTGGAGATTTTCAGAATCATTTCAAGGTCTACCAGCGGAATGGAAAACCCTGCCCGAATTGCGGAACACCCATCTCTCGTGTAATAATAGGTCAACGCAGCACACATTTCTGTTCAATGTGTCAACCATCTCCCTTGGTTGGAAAGGGAAATCATGTCTGAACTGATCAGCCAATTGCTTCTAGCAGTCTTATTCGCCACAATAGGTTTTGTTGGCGGTATTCTTACAATGGTTGCCTGGAATCACCGAAAATCAAAACCTTCTGACCTCCCGATTGAGGAAATTGACCCTGACCTGGAAGAAAGGGTTCAAGTATTCACCTCTCGAAAAGACCAAAAACTGATAGTGAAAATCGATCAGGTTCAATTCAGTAGCGAAAACGAATTGGATTCTGATTCACGTGAGAACCTGATTGGTTTGTTTGATCAATTACGAAAATGGCTGATGATACCCGAATCAAAAGTACTGTCGACGCAAGTACACCCTGAAAGCCAACCACACCACACTCCTGCAACCAGCTCATATGAACTCACACCTTTACAAAAAATCAGTCTTCCTCTCAACCCGAAAAAGATTGAGCCATTACCAGAAAAACCTTTACCAAGACCTCAAAGTATTGTTTCACAGATAAACGATGTACTTCAGGAAATGATCAAAAACACGATTTATGAAACCCAGGGGGTCCGGCTTACTGAAAATCCATACCACGGTGTAGTCGCCTGGATTGGAACAGACCATTATGATGGGATCGAGGCAATCCCCGATGTTGAGTTGAAAGAGCTGATTCGAAAAGCAGTAAGACATTGGGAACAGCAATCTGAGAATAAATAAGAACGAAGATGTTTATGAATTTTTTTATCATCTGACATAGGTAGGAGAAGAAATGCCATCTTCAGAAGAACGCATGCAAGTCCTCAAAATGATACAGCAAGGATTGATCTCTGCTGAACAGGGACTGCAATTACTGACTGCCTTAGAAGAAAAACCAAAAGGTTCAAACACCGCTCAACAACAAGAAACATCCGTTGCTGGTCGGGGTGGAAGATGGTTCAGGGTTCGTGTTACCGATATGTCAACAGGTAAGACGAGAGTGAATATCCGCATGCCAGTGAGTGTACTTTCTGCAGGTATGAAAATGGGAGCTCGTTTTTCCCCTGAGATCGAAGGGATGGATATTGAGAAATTGATCACCATCATTCGTTCAGGAGAAACCGGTCAAATTGTTGATGTATTTGATCAGGAAGATGGCGAACATGTAGAAGTATTCATTGAATGAGATTTCACTTTGTATTTCAATCTATTGATTCCGTGTTTACCATTTACACGGAATTTTTTTATTAAAAAGGCTCCCGCTGAATATCAACGGGAGCTCTTCACACCTTTGGATAATCTTATTACTCTACTTGTTCGACTCCATTTATCTCAGGAAAAAATTGCCGGATGGTACCTTCCACCCACCCATGAACGGTGGTTGGAGAAAGAGGGCATTCTTCACAAGCACCGCCTAATTTGATCCTGACAACCCCATCTATAAAGGAGACAAATTCCACTGAGCCACCATGATAATGACTGATGTATGCATCTAATTGCTCGATCAATCCCTTCATTTGCTCTTCTTGTGAGTATTGATTCGCTGCATCAGTCATGTGCTTTTCTCCTTCCTCCATCAATTTCATTATATTCCATTTCATTGTTGAGCATGCGGATAATATGAAGTTGAGTACTCTGATAAAGATCAGCGATCGCTGTAGCCAACCTTTCTAGAAGGATGACTCCCATATCAGGTCGTTGTAAACACAGGCTACGAAGCTGGTAACCATTGATTGCGATTAATGAACTATCTACGAGAGCAATTGCTGAAGAAGTATAGCGTTGATGTCCCAACACTGCTGACCATCCAAAAATTCCATCTTCCTGAATTTCAGCCACATCCAACCAGGGTTCCTCGTAAGGCTTATGCCGCACAGCAATCATTCCATGAATCACAATATACATAGAGGTGGCAGGATCTCCCTGTTCAAAAATCACTTCTCCAGCAGTGATTTTTCTTTCTTTCATCATCTCCTGGAGTAAATTGCATTGTTCAGGGGTTAATCCATGAAATAGCGAACACGCATCCATCAGTTGCAATGGCATAAATCATATTAACCCTCCCCTCTTTTGAATGACAGTAACTAATTTCCTATCAGGGTTCTTTATTGTCACCCACTAATGTGATAAACGTACAAATTCGTTATGGCGAAGTCAATAATGACGAGATCACCGATGTCACCTCTGCCTTCTCATAATCTTCAAGAATATTATGAGCAGAGTGTTTATATGGGTGAATGCTAAATACATATCCTTCACTTTTTAATTTATCGATGGAAGCTTGATTATTAACGGTAAGGTCTTGCATCCCATAAAAATAATCCAACTTTTTGAACCGTAGATTTTTTACAGGCGTTTCATCTTGAAGTTGCCATAAAGCTCGCAGGCTTTGCAAAGGCAATGCACGGTAACTAAAACCAATTCCAGCAGTCGAAGGATCAAGAGTATCTCCCCGGATCGGGTCTTTTCGCCGGATAGGCTTCCGGAACACTGGCATCGCCATTCGAATAACAGAACCAAATAAGGGAGAGTCAATCAGGTTCTTGAATCTGAGATCTTTGTCTGATGGTGCCAGATTTGCTGCACTTAAAACCAAATTTCGTACCGGGTATTTACTGGCAACATATAATGCGAGATTGGCTCCCGTTGAGTGACCTACTACACTAACCTCATCAGCAAATGAAGAGAGAAATTCATATCCAGCAGCTGCATCTCTCCGCCAGTCATCTGGTTGTATCTGGTATAAGAGGCGGAAGTCATCCAATCCATATCCTGTTAGCGAAGGCGCATAATAAGGAATATTAGCAGCTTGAAGGAGAGGAATGAGAGTATCGAATTCTTGAGGAGAGGAGGAATAACCATGTAGAAGCAATACGGCGTGAGAATAAGGCTTTTTGATCCCTCCAAAGATTCGGGCTTTAGCTTCACGATAAGTAGCCTCTCCAGGAATTGAATGAAATTGACTAATCCCTGTCTTCATAAAATGAGCATTTCGCCTTCGAAATATCTCACGGGTGATAAAACCAACCATAGGGATGCTTAAAAGAATTCCAGCTGTAATGAGCAACCCAGACCGATGTTCCCATAAATATGACCATGAAGATTGTTCTGCTGAATTTTGGTGTTCTTTTTTCATCATTTTCCCTGATGCTCCTTTTGTTAATATTTTATAACATTGTCTAGATTTTTGACTTGCATGCCTTATAATTGCTTCATTACTATTTTGGAGGTAAATCATGGAAATGATAGTAGATTTCCCAGGTGGTTCAAGAGTAGATGCGCATTTTGGCTCATTTACTGTTATGACAGACCAACCTGTATCTCAAGGCGGTGATGCTTCTGCACCTACTCCTTTTGAATTGTTCCTTGCTTCTCTGTGCACCTGTGCTGGAATTTATGTTTTAGGGTTCTGTAAGCAGCGCAATCTGCCAACGGAAGGTATTCGTATTGTAGAAAGAACTCACCAGGATCCCGTTTCGAAACTGATTTCAAATATTGAATTAGAAATCCAGGTTCCACCTGCTTTCCCTGAACAATATTATGAGGCACTGATCCGAACTGCCCAATTGTGTAAAGTAAAGAAACACCTGGAAAATCCTCCCACTTTTCAGGTATTTACAAAAGTAGTCGACTCATCAGCTTCTTAAGAATAATTTTCATTGATGCAATTGAATGAAAATTGATGTAGCTGGTAAAGAGTTATTCAAATCATAGATTCATTTTTCTTCAATGCATGTTTCTAAATATAAATTGTAGATGGATTTCTTGTTATCTACTAGAATAAAATCGAGAGGTAAAAATGCGAAAACCATTAGTTGCAGGGAATTGGAAAATGAACAAGACAAGCGCCCAGGCAGTAGCATTGGCGCACGAATTGCTTCCTGCGATCAAGAATTTTGATCAGGTAGAAAAAGTAGTTTGCCCAACTTTCTTATCCATTCCAGCCGTTGCCAATGTTCTTAAAGACAGCCCTATTGGTGTTGGTGCACAGGATGTCTATTTTGAAGCGTCTGGCGCACATACAGGCGAAGTTTCACCAGAAATGGTCAAAGAATTTTGCCAATACGTTATCATCGGTCATTCTGAAAGACGCGCCAGATTTGGCGATACCGATGAAATGGTCAACAAGAAAGTGAAAGCAGCTCTTGCCATTGGGTTGACCGTCATTATGTGTGTAGGTGAAACTCTGGCTGAAAACGAATCTGGAAAGACTAAAGAGGTAGTTGATCGCCAGATGAATGAGGGATTAAGGGGTTTATCAGCAGAACAAATGAAGAATGTGGTTATTGCCTATGAACCCGTTTGGGCAATCGGTACAGGGCGGGCAGCCAGTGCGGAGGGTGCAAATGCTGTGATCAAAGATTTCATCCGTCCACCGATGAAAGCAATGTTTGGTGATGCTGTTTCCCAGAGTGTCCGTGTTCTTTATGGTGGTTCAGTTACAGGCGCCAACGCAAGTGAATTCTTCGCTCAACCTGATATCGATGGCGCTCTGGTAGGTGGTGCCAGCTTGAAACCATTGGATTTCACCGCGATCGTACAAGCAGCTTCATCACGCTAGATCAATCAATGGAAAATATAGCATGGTTGATAGGTTTTGCCCTGCCATTCATGCTCGTGCAGTATTGGCTGCATCGTGAAATCCAGTATCTCTTTATGCTTATCACCCACCGCCTTGATCTGGCGGTGGGTTTATTTTCTTTGCTCTTTTTTCCAGGTATTTTGCTTCACGAATTAAGTCATCTGGTTGTAGCCTGGATATGCCGGGTTCGCATCAATCACTTTTCTATCATTCCGCGTACTTACTCCAATGGAAAAGTGCGGCTTGGCTATGTAGAAACAGGTCAGACTGGTTTCTTTCGTGATGCGTTGATCGGTACGGCTCCACTGATCTCGGGTGGGATTGCTATAGCCGCAATTTCTTATTACATATTAGGGTTGCCCGCTTTCTTTGCTGGAGATGTCAATACATGGTGGAATGCAATCCAAGCCATTCCATCCATACCTGATTTATGGATTTGGTTTTATCTGATATTTACAATCAGCAGCACAATGCTACCTTCAGCTGCTGACCGTAAAGCATGGTTGCCTGTATTAATAGGGTTAACGATTTTAATCCTTTTAGTTTTCCTTGCAGGAATGGATGAATGGTTGATCTCCCACTTAAAACCAGCACTCCACATTTTTGTTTCCTCATTTACTGCAGTTATTGGTGTCAGTTTGCTGGCACATGTCATCTTGCTCATTCCCCTGGCATTCCTGCGTTTTCTGCTTTGCAAGTTATTTAAAGTAGAATTTCGATAAAGAAATAACTCGTAACAGGAAAGATAGAATGTATATGAAAACAAATCATTATTTATGATAAAATCACATCAAAATAGTAAAAATAATATGGAGGATACTATGAAAGCTGTTGTTGACGCTGATAAATGTCTTGGCTGTGGTGTTTGCGAAGGAATCGCACCAGATGTTTTTGCTTTGGGAGCTGAAGGTATTGCGACTGTGTTGGTTGACCCAATCCCCGAAAAATTCTGGGATGATGCACGCCAGGCAGCTAGCGATTGCCCTGAAGAAGCAATTACAATTACTGAGTAGAATATTATCTTCTTACTTACTTAATTGTCGATGAGGTATATCCTTTTTTGGAGATACCTCATCGTCGCTTATTCTCTCTTTTGTTGCTGCGGGATACCAATTGTTATGCAATTAATTGACTACGATTGCCCAGATACACCAGAGGATAATCATTCCAATCCCCATAACGAAGCGAAAAACTACTGCAGAACTGCAGCCAGTTGCCATCCCCTTTAGAGATGCCCAGGCTTGCTTAATATCTTTGATCCTGATCAACTCTACAATGAAAATACCCAATAAAGCTGCTAATATTCCACCAAATGGGGGAAATACCAGGCTGCCTGCAACACCCCCAATGATTGCAACACCAATAGCTATCCAGGAAGCTCCTGTATCACGAGCACTAATGCCCATGAGAATATTATCAGAAATCGAACCAATGATCATTTGAATGGTCATCACTGCAAAGATCACCCAACCCCAGGTATCAAATCCCGCGATAATACCATATACAAGGGCTGATACCCATATAATGGTCAGCCCCGGGATCACAACCAGAAGCAGGCTGAATAATCCAAACAGCATGCTGGATAGAATGATAATGGGAAATGCTATTTGAAAGATGGCATTCCAATCAATCTGCATGAAGTATTCACACACCTTAATTTTCTGGTGAGATGCGTTCTATCCCACCCATCCAGGGTTTTAATACTTCTGGGATCAGAATGCTGCCATCTTCCTGCTGATAATTTTCCAAGACACTGATCAAAGTACGTGGCAGGCCTAGACCTGAGCCATTCAATGTATGAACAAACATAGGTTTGCCACCATTCGCTGGGCGATATTTAATGTTTGCCCGCCGGGCCTGAAAATCACCAACATTTGATACTGACGATACTTCAAGCCATTCATTGCAGCCAGGTGCCCATACTTCAACATCATAAGTGATTGTGGCATTGAAACCAAGATCGCCTGTGCAAAGTTGAACAATGCGATACGGTAAACCCAGTCCTTCACAGATGGATGTAGCATCAACTAGCATTTTTTCCAGTGCCATATCAGATTCTTCGGGCTTGCAGAACACATACATTTCTACTTTATCAAATTGATGCCCGCGCTTTATTCCACGAATATCCCTGCCAGCGCTCATCTTTTCCCGTCTGAAACAGGGAGTATAGGCAGTATACCGGATAGGTAAACTTGTCTCATCCAAAACGTCATCAATGTGCAAACCGGTTAATGGGACCTCTGCAGTGGGCACCATCCAGAAATCTTCTTCAATATCATGATAAAGATTATCAGCAAATTTTGGAAGCTGACCTGAAGCATAAAGGGTTTCTGCTTTGACCATGAAAGGAGTGTATTGTTCGCGATACCCCTGGCGAATATGCATATCCAGCATCCAGGAGATTAATGCCCTTTGTAATCGAGCCCCCGCCCCGCTGAGCACATAAAACCGCGATCCGGTAATTTTTACACCCTGATCAAAATTGATTATGCCTAATTTTGGTCCCAGATCCCAATGAGGTTGTGGGGTAAAAGAAAAATGTTTGGGTTCGCCGAATGTTTTCACCACCTGATTCTCTTCTTCGCTCTTGCCTACAGGGGTGAGATTTGATGGGATATTGGGAATTCGGGAGATCAGATCAGATAAGCCAGTCTCTACCTGGCGTACTTTTTCATCCAATCCAGCAATTCGCTCACCTACCAGACGCATATCTTCAATTCGCTGTTGTCTTTCCTTTGCGTCTTTTGTCTGACCGATCAATCGAGAAACAGTATTTCGCTCAGCCTTAAGAGTTTCCACTTCCACCAGCAGAGCACGGCGCTGTATATCTAGTTCCAAAACCTGATTAACAACACTAGAGTCCATTTGTCGCTTTTCTAATGACTGACGCACAATATCTGGCTGTTCTCGAATAAGATTAATATCCAACATGAGCATGCTCCGCAAAAAAGATATAAGAAACTCTTCGTCACAAACTACGAAGAGGTATTTGTAAGTTTCATTGGATTATACCCGCCAGAAGAGGTGTGTCAAGCAGGACAGGTACTCTACACTTTATGCTCTGAAGATTTTTTCCTGGTGGGATGAGGTTCAATATCTAAACGGTATCCTACCCCACGGATAGTTTTAATAAACTTTGGATGCCTTGGATCCTCTTCAAGTTTTTGTCGCAACCAACTGATATGCACATCCAGAGGACGTGTATCACCCACGTATTCAGTTTCCCAGATCTGTTGAAAAAGTTCTTTCCGGTCGATTACTACTCCAGGTTTTTCTAGAAAAGCCTTTAATAAGGCTGATAGCCTTGGAGTAAGCTTTGCCTGTCTTCCTTCACAACGAGCTAAATGTTGCTCGATATCCAATTCCATTGGACCAACCATTATCGTGCTTTTCTTATCATTAGGGACAAAAGTACGAATTCGATTTATCAATTTCGGCAAAGTAAAAGGTTCTACCAGTATGACTTCCGCATCAAACTTATCCTGTGAATTCGAGTTTTGATTTATCACAACGATGATTGGAATCTTGGGAGATTTTTCGTGTAACGATTGGCAAATACGTTTGCCATTTGTTCGCATGGAAGCAGAATCAACCAGAATCACGTGAGGTTGTACCTCATCTAATAATTGCAAAGCAGCATTCCCATTGGGGACACTGTATACTTCATATCCTTTTTTTACCAATCCTATCTGAAAAGAAGGACGGGGAGAGCGTTTACCTTCGACAAGTAGAATCGTTGTTTTCATCATAAAATCATTGACCTGGTCAGCAAATTTATAATGTCACAAAATTACCTGGCTAAAATAATTGTTAACAGTCCATTCGAAAATCATGCAATAAAACCTCAAACGAACACAAATTATTCCCCTAAAATCCCCCATTCTGCGTATACAATTTTAGCTTCGCTAATCAAGTGGAGGAATAATCATCACGAATTGTTAAAATATTATACTTTGTTTTGTTAAGAATCGGAATACCTTAACAAAACCGGATTGACTTTTTTAGTAATAATTAATTTGTAATTCTCCGATTTTTAACAACCCATGTAAAATTAATACAATTTTTTAGGTTAATATTAACGAGATTGTCTGATATATTTATTTGAAATTAATCGTTACCAGGGCAAATTTAACGATTCACCCGCTGCAAGCAAAGCATTATCCCGCTCAGCAAGCAAAATGGCTATTTCTTTTTCATCCTGACTGGTCAAGGATATATTACTTGCCTGAATGGTTTCATCTAGCTGAGATGGACGCCGGGCTCCAACAATTGCACCAGTAACTTCCTTCCTTCGAAGCACCCAGGCAATAGCCAATTGAGATAAAGAACAGCCCATTCTGTCTGCAATAGGCTTAAGCCCCTCTACAAACGCCAGGTTGATCTCCAAACGCTTCCCTTGAAATTCAGGATCCGCATGGGTCCTCCAATCTTCTTTCTCCATGTTTAACAATCGTTCTCTTGTCAGTCTGCCAGTTAATAGACCAGAACGCATTGGGCTGTACGTGATTACACCAATTTGATTTTCAGCGCAGAACGAAAGCAGCTCATCTTCTACACCACGTACCAGCATGCTGTAGGGGGGTTGGTAAGATGCCACAGGATGGATTGCCTGACATCGTTTGATCTGCTCAACACTAAATATTGAGACCCCACCGTATCGTACTTTTCCTTCCTTTATTAGATCAGCGACTACACCCCACCCTTCTTCTATATCTTCATCAGGAAAAGGTTTATGAATTTGATAAAGATCGATAACATCCACTTTTAATCGCTTCAGACTGTCTTCTGCTTCTTTCCTTAAACTATTTGCTTTGAGGACACATTCAAAATTCCAGCCATCTGCCCCTGTTTTTAAGCCACCTTTTGTAGCAATAAATACTTTATCGCGTTTTCCTGTAATTGCTCTACCCACAATTTCTTCAGCATGGCCATACCCATAAGCTGCTGCAGTATCAATCCAATTTATACCCAAATCGAGAGCATGATGAATAGTTGAAATTGAATCCTGGTCTTCTTGACCTGCCCAACCATATGACCATTTCTCACCACCAAATGCCCATGCCCCCAAACCCAATATAGAAAGAGAAAGCTCTGAAAATCCCAATTTTTGATAGCGCATAAGATTTACCTCAAAGAAAAATCACACCTTGTGATTCTAGCGAAATGCGAACTTATTGACAAGTAAATTCTTACTTTCAAGCGGAAATGCCAAATCATTAATTTGACGGATAAAATTTTGTTTTCATCAAGATGGATATAATAAAGGTAGTGGGTGATCTTTAAATCTTTCATGGTTGTGAAAATTATTCATGAAATGAATGATTATTCCAGTTCTTCAAAAAAACCAATTTCTTTTTTTAAGTAACAGAATCATTAATTCAACATTCTATCAGCATGGAGGGACCAATGGGCAAAAAGGATTTGTATGCAGAATTGTGTAAATATTACGAATTCATGTTGGGGGAAATACCGGACAAAGAAAAATTTATCGAAGCACTTAAGGAAACCATTACAGAGGATGAACTAAGAATATTTTTCCTTTTACCCTTCAGTGGCAGTATTCTTCACGATAAATTGGTGGCGAAAGCGTCGAAAGTGAATGTTTCAGAAAGCGAAATGGTTAAAGTTTTGAAACGTATTGCACCAGAAGGATATATTCTTACCTATGATACTCCAGCTGGACGTAGTTACGAACGCGGCAATCCGGTTTTTATGACAGAACAGCAGGTACGCAAGCAATCAGATTCGAATGCCAGGACGATATTTGCAGAATTCATGGATAAAATGATCGAAAGTTCATCTGTATCCAATACAAACAAAACGCCTTATTATCGAGTCCTTCCGGTAGAGCATACATTAACCGGTCGAACAGTCGAAGAAACCATCACATTGGATATTCCCGTTCCAGATCCGCGGCAGGTACTTCCTATCGATGTAGTAACAGAGATGGTCAAAGCTCAATCCGTTGTTGGTGTTGCGGAATGCTTTTGCCGAAAAGCCCGTAAGGTAGTGGGAAAAGAATGTCAACATCCGTTGGAAACTTGTTTTGTATTCAATGAATTTGCAGAGGGTTTAATAGAATGTGGATTGGCGCGAAAGATCACAAAAGATGAAGCACTTCAAATACTCAGGCATTGTGAAGAGGTCGGTCTGGTTCATAACGTAGATAATGCTGAAGGCCACCTGCGTACTTTATGCAATTGTTGTTCCTGTTCATGTGTTGTTTTAAATGTAGTCAAAAACGGTGGAACAAATGCAGGAGGTCCTTCTCGCTTTTTAGTTACACATGATGAAGAAAAATGCATCGCCTGTGAAGAATGTTTACCCACCTGCCCGACAAAATCCATACATAAAGAAGATGGCAGGATGGTGTTTAACTCTGCGACCTGTCTTGGTTGTGGTTTATGTACTTCCAAATGCAAACAACATGCAAATCACATGATAGAACGAAAAAAGTATCCCCGAATTTACCCAACCCATAAAGACCTATGGGATCAGATTGGAAAAGAATCCATAATAGGAATCCTAAAGAATAGGGTTTTTGGTAGATAGAGAAGAAGCAAACAAATAGTCTTTCATGTCAATAACTGGCGAATGGTAATAAATAACGAGCATTTTTTGAACTGGAGAAATCTATCAAATTAAATAAAAACCTATTTGCATTTTTTAATGACAAATCATATTAGTTGCAAATCGTATGAAGAAAATTGGCAAAACAGTGGTATAAAGAAAATTATTAACTAAACAACTGTGATAATTTCCTCGTAGATGAATCCTTTGACGGAATCCAACAAAGTGATTATAATCACGGTTTGCAACTATCAAAACAGGAGTAATGTATGGAAATGGGCGTTCAGGCAACAGATGCAGGAACCATTAAACCAAAAATGCAATTCACAGGAAAGGTAACAAAGATCAGCCTGGCTGGCGCCCTGGTAGACATTGGTACCAATCAACCTGCAGTGATGCATATTTCACAAATGGTGCCCCCAAAAGAAGGTGAACAAATCCGTAAGGTAGAAGATGTTCTTAATATAGGACAGGAGATCACTTGTTGGGTGCGCCGTGTACGTGAAAATCGGGTTGAATTAACCATGATCAAACCTCTCGCGCTTGAATGGCGTGACATCAAACCTGGTATGTCAGTAAAAGGGAATGTGGTACGGTTGGAGAAATTTGGCGCATTTGTCGAAATCGGCGCTGAACGTCCTGGCCTTGTTCATGTGAGCGAGCTTTCCCATGAATATGTACGCACCCCTGGCGATATAGTAAAAGAAGGGGATGAAGTTGAAGCCCAGGTACTCGAAGTCGATCGCCGCAAGAAACAGATCAAATTAAGCATGAAAGCTTTACAACCCATTCCTGAACCTGTTCAGGAACCTGTAAAAGTAGAAGTTCATAATACGGCTGATTTTGAACAGCATGGCAAAGCTAGCAAACATGGAAAACAGAGTAAGTCTGAAGAAGCAATAGAATTTACTCGTAATGAGGCAGGCGATATCGTTTTACAGGGTGAGCCAGAATTAACTGCAATGGAAATTGCCTGGCGTGAAGCTCAATTTAAAGCGAAATCCCGCCGTCAAGAACAGAAAGCACGCCGAAAGAGATCATCTGATAGTGAACAAGATGATATTTTGTATCGAACATTGGAGCATAAAAGTCGATCAGGGCAGTAACTTTGAGAGAGCATCCTGAATTAAGTTTTATCGAATAAACATCCCGGTGGGGAGAGCCAACAAAATGGCTCTCCCCACCTCTATTGTAAAAGAGCTTTATTGATTTTAGGAGGACACCATGAAAGCCAAATTTATATTTTTCACCGGTGGCGTAGTCAGTTCAGTTGGAAAAGGCGTAACTGCTGCTGCCATTGGTCGCTTGTTAAAAGAACGTGGATATAAAGTCGCTGTTCAGAAATTAGATCCCTATATTAATGTTGATCCAGGTACCATGAGTCCATATCAACATGGCGAAGTATATGTGCTAGACGATGGCGCAGAAACTGATCTTGATCTAGGTCATTATGAGCGTTTTATTGATGTGCGATTAAGCAAGGTCTGCAATATCACCACCGGTCAGGTTTATGCCGAAGTAATCAGTAAAGAACGTAGAGGTGATTATTTAGGAGGAACCATTCAGGTTGTTCCTCACATTACAAACGAAATCAAACAGCGCATTGGCATGGTTGCAAAAGAGACTGGTGCGGAGATAATTCTCGTTGAAGTAGGTGGAACAGTTGGTGATATTGAAGGACAACCTTTCCTGGAAGCCATTCGTCAGTTGCGCAGTGATCTCGGACGCGAAAACACTTTATATATCCATGTAACCTGGTTACCTTATATCGGTGCAACTGATGAATTAAAGACTAAACCTACACAACATTCAGTACGCGAGCTTCGTTCCATCGGTATCTCACCAGATATGATCATCGCGCGTTCAGATTTTCCAGTAGATGTATCATTGCGAGAGAAAATTGCTTTATTCTGCGATGTTGATCTTAAAGCTGTAGTACCTATGGAAACTGCAAAGATCCTCTATGAAGTTCCCCTCCTTCTGGAAAAAGCACAGGTTGGTGACTACATATTAAATCGATTCAAGATGGAACCCAGGCAAGAACCAGACTGGACCGAATGGGAACATCTGGTAGCGGAAGTAAAAAGAGAAAAACCCATCGTTAAAGTAGGTTTAGTAGGGAAATATGTTGAATTGCATGATGCCTATATGAGTGTACGAGAAGCCCTCAAACATGCAGCACTTCGTTTGGGTGTTGAATTGGATATCAGTTGGATTTCATCCACTGATCTTGAAAAAGGAAAAAGTTGGGACGAACTGCGAAAAGTCGACGGAATCATCGTTCCAGGGGGATTTGGCAGTCGTGGAATTGAAGGAAAAATTCAAGCAGCTCATTTTGCACGAACTGAAAAGATTCCCTACTTGGGTCTATGCCTGGGAATGCAACTGATGGTTGTTGAATTTGCCCGAGAAATTCTCAATGATGAAGAAGCAAATTCAGCAGAGTTCGATCAAGGTACCAAGAATCCTGTTATCGATCTGCTTCCCGAACAACGCGAAATCAATGATATGGGCGGTACCATGCGTCTTGGGTTGTATCCATGTGAGCTTACCCCAGGTTCGATCGTTGCCAAAGCGTATGGAACCAACCAGGTACAGGAACGGCATCGTCATCGTTTTGAATTCAACAATGTATATCGCGAACAATTCGAAACGAGCGGGATGCGATTTTCTGGATTATCGCCTGATGGGCGGCTTGTCGAAATTGCAGAACTTACTGATCATCCATTTATGGTTGGCACCCAATTCCATCCCGAATTTCTATCCCGTCCCAATCGCCCCCATCCATTGTTCGTTGCTTTTGTGAAAGCGATCTGCGAGCATAGCGGTGTTAACTATAAAAAATAATGCTTATCATTTCTACTTAGTGTAGTATGTAACAAGGTTTTTCCTGGCAATTGGTTGACAAGAAGAATATAAAGAAAACAGAAGAAGATTAGGATTGCAGTATTGAAGAATCAATTACAAATGAAATCGTCGAGATCCGTGGTAATCCTGCCTCAGAAGTTGACTCAGTTCTCACAGATGGCAGTAATTATTGAGCAATCGTTCCTTCAGGTGCTTTAACAGGAACAAATAAAATGCTTGAATTGCATGTTGGCGATAAATCGCGGTATTTGAGAAAGGGTATCATGTAAGCAATTGAGTATTCCAATAATGCTATTGCCAGTTCATTACTGGGAAAGGTTGCCCTGGATAAAATCGCTGTTGATGCTGTAACACTCAATACCGGTCAGATCAAAACCGGTGTCTCTGCCCAAACTTACCTGTGGCAAAATACAACCAACTTATCCGGATCGAAAACGAACAGGAAGATACTACCCATTTTGCTGGTTGGGATGCATGGAACCAAACAAGGTAGTTTTTAATTCCGTTGGGTCAATAAAAGTGCTGGTCAAAAATTCAGACCAGCACTTTTTCATGCATTCTGGGGTGCAATTCACTGAATAGCGAGAGTCCATCCTCACCTGACCTCTGCCTGAAAGGGAGAGTAATTTCTCTTCTCACCAGCGGGGAGGAGCCAGATGAAGAGCTATTCTGTCAGATTTATATGATCCAAGGCTTGCAACAAATCAAGATTGTTTGGAATATCAGACATCGCTTCTGAGTAATATGTATATTGGATCTTTCCCTGTTTATCTACAATGAAAATAACTGGTAATCTACCCAATTCAAACATATCAGCTTCCTGCCCATACTTTTCAGCCACCTGTGACTTATAATCGGTAAGCCCAATGAAGTGGATGTTATTCTCCATCCAATATCTCTTGAACGTATGCGGACCATCAGGACCGATTGTAATAATTTCTGCATCTCGCCGCTGAAATTCGTAGTAATCCTGCTGTAACTGTGCCAGTTGAGACCGGCAAAAAGGACAAACAAATCCTCGCAAGAAAACAAGAACAATGTTTTTCCTTCCACGAAATTTACTTAACTTTACAGGGGTAAAATCTGCATCCTGCAGTTCAAAATCGGGTGCTACACTATTGAGGGAAAGCCGTTGTGTCATAGATAATGACTCCTCTTGTTTGCATGATCAATTATATCTTAGAGAAAAGGTTCCTATCCGTCAAGTCTTAATCTTCTAATTTGACCCATCTTGTCATATTTGTTAAGTTCGATCACTGAGCTTGAATGGATTAAAGAGCGTATGGCGGTCATAGTAGTCTTCATTTTCAAGGTGTTTTAGCTTTGTCACCACCCAATAAGTAAAAGGCGTCATGATCACTTCAATGAATACTTTAAAAATATAGTTGGTAACTACCAGGGTAAAGAACAGGCTCCATGGAAATACTTTAAAGATCGATGCGACAAGAATAAAAATGATAGAATCAATTGCTTCACCTACCAGAGTACTGCCGATCGTGCGCATCCATAACCAACGTCCATTAGTCAACACTTTCATCCAGGCCAAAATGATCGAGTTGCTGAACTCACCTGCAAAATATGCTGATAAACTCGCAAGAACGATCCCACCGCTACTCATTCCACCCAAAATTGCTATGTATGCAGACTGCCCCGCATATTTACTCCATTCTGCTTCTCCAGGTAAAATTCTGACGATCCATAAGATGAAAGCACTTAATGCCAGGCTGGCAAATCCTGCCCAAATAACACGCCGTGATCGTTTAAAACCGTACACCTCTGTTAATACATCTCCAAAAATATATGATACAGGAAACAGGATGGTACCGGCGTCAAATGCTAATCGCAGCCCAAATAGTGACACACCCCAATCAACGATCTTGGCAGATGAGGCGATGTTACTGACAATCAGCACTGTCACAAAGAGGACCATCACCAGATCAAAATACCGGTAAATACGAGAAGAGTTATTCTCATTAGAGGAACGCATGGGAACATCAGCCATTAGGATTACTCCAAACCTTTCAAGGTAGCATCAACGATCTGTCTCCACTGTTCTTCTGCGGTGATCGTTGCTCCATAATCACCATTTTGCTTACCATAATCGCCAAATTGAGCATGGTTGCCACCCTCAATTTCAACATAAACTGTTGATGCTGGTAATAAAGTGCGGCTGGCATCGATATCAGCCTTTGTGGTCAATCCGTCATTGGTGGCATATATTGAAGTTACCTTTATGTTACTGTCTGACAGGTCGTCACTTTTTGATGGATAGGCTGCCCATAAAATTAACCCAGTGACCTTTTCAGGATTTTGATATACATAGTGAGCCGCCATTACGCCTCCCAATGAATGTCCGCCAATTACCCAACGGGTGATTTGCGGATAGGCTTCCATGATCTTGTCCGCCTTGTTGGGAGCTATAACTGCCAGATTGAATGGCATGTCTGGAACTACAACTACATATCCTGCTTTGGCGATTTTCCATAGTAGAGGAGAATACGAACGATAATCGACATCTCCACCCGGGTAAAAAATAAAACCTTCTTCTGGTTCATTACCAATAGGATTAAAGAATAGCCAACCAGCCATCTGTACTATTTGAACCTGCGGGTTGGATTCAAGCGCCTTATATGCGGTATCTCCCGGACCTGCTGGGAAGGAACTCCACAATCCAAAACCCGCAAGAATGAGGAAGAGCAAGATAGCCAGGGTGTATATGATCCTTTTAAGTGATTTTTTCATCGTGAATTTATTGTAAACGGGTGTTCACTGCGATGCAATGGTACAAAATTAGGAAATTAAGCTCCTTCACATAAATCCAGGTATTTTAGATTTGGGGAAAGGTTAAGAAGGGGGCATCTTCTCGCTCATTTTCGAAAATTAACGCCAAAAATGACCGCAAGCCATGAAAATGTGAGATTATATACATGCTATGCACAATACTTCTTTGCCCAACATATTGGAATAACCTGATGAAATCATTGATATACATTCTGATGTTTTAGAGCCATTTAAATCAGGTATCAAATTGTGTCTTTATACATCAACCGCCTCTTTACTCGAGACGAATAGCCTTTTGGGGTATTATTCTATATGGTAGTTGTCCACGGCAAATTTTAAAGATTGATGAAAGTTGCAAGTAAATACAAGAAAATCCCATGACAACAGAAAATGATCAGGACAATTTACGACAGGAGCTTACTAAAAGTAATGAAGAGGTCAAAAAAATTGATCTTTGCCGAGAGAAGGATAATCTTACGGATCCTCCTAAATCAAATTATTCTTTACCTTCTCCCATATTGCATCAAACATCTCCCTGGTTAACCTGCCAGTTTGAGTATTTTGCCGGCTGGGATGATACGAAGCCAATAACCAGGGAGAATTGCCATTCGAATCATAAAATGCACCGTGCGCAAATTGAAAATCTTTTCGCTGGGCAGTAAAAACCGGAAACACCGAGATGATCTCATCAAATGCGATTCTGCCTAACGCCACTATTCCCTGTAGATCAGGTAATAACGCCATTTCAGAGGTCCAGTATTTACGACAGGTATTAATTTCAATATGATCAGGTTTATTATCAGGCGGGGCGCAACGGCAAACCGCTGTGATGAAAATATCATTGAGTTTCAAATCGTCACTTCGATCACAGCTTTCAGGTTGATTGGCAAATCCAGCCCTATGTAAGGAAGCATAAAGAAATTCGCCTGATGCATCTCCCGTGAACATTCGACCTGTCCGATTGGAGCCATGTGCGCCTGGCGCTAAACCCAACACCAGCACACGTGCCTTGTGATCTCCAAACCCAGGTACTGGTTTCCCCCAATAATCCTGTGCCAGAAATGCCCGTCGTTTCTCTTTCGCCATCTTTTCCCGCCATTCCACCAGGCGAGGACAAAGACGGCAATTGACCAGATTCTCGTTCAGTTCTTCCCAGTTCGAAAAAAGCATTTTGTTTCTGGGCAATTGGATCAAGAACGGCGTTTAAACAATCCTGTGATAAGTAAAAGTATCACAGCACCTAATACAGCAATTCCCAATCCCTTCAAGTTGAAGGCAATTACACCTTCTCCTCCCAGCAGGTTTACAAGAAAACCTCCAATGACTGCGCCTAGAATACCTATGATAATATTCGATAAGCAGCCCATGCGCGAGTTGCGTCCGGTGATCACGCTGGCAAGCCATCCAGCCACTGCACCCAGAATGACCCATCCTATCAAACCCATAATATATTTCTCCTTACATAGAATTATAGAATAAGCATGGCATCGCCAAAAGAATAAAAACGGTATCCATTTTTAACGGCAGTATTATATGCAGCCAGAATATTCTCTCGCCCGGCGAAAGCACTTACCAGCATCAGCAAGGTTGATTTGGGTAAATGGAAGTTGGTGATCATGCAATCAACCGCTTTAAATTGATACCCCGGTATGATGAACAGACTGGTTGGTCCAACATGATTACCTACCCGCTCCCCTTCAACAGCAGAGAGAGCGGCAGTTTCCAGGGTTCTCACGCTTGTGGTACCTACAGCAATCACTCTCCCACCCTGTTTTACAGCCTGGTTGATGATCATAGCATTCTCTGCAGTCATCTCACACCATTCCTTATGAATGACATGTTCTTCTGCATTCTCTTCGGTTACCGGGGCAAAAGTGTCCAATCCAACGTGTAATGTTACCCTGGCTATCTGGATTCCTTGTTTTGCGAGTGAATCCAGTAATACAGGAGTGAAATGCAAGCCAGCAGTAGGAGCTGCAGCGGAACCTTCGATTGTGGAATAAACGGTTTGATATCTTTCTGGATTTTGCAAAGGTGTATGGATATAAGGTGGTAAAGGCATTTGCCCTGATTGTGTGAGAAAGGATTCTACAGGCTGGTTAAAAACTACTCTCCGCCTGGAAGCACCCAAGTCATCCTTAACTATTGCAGTCAGAACATCTCCGATAAGCAGTTTTGCGCCTATGCGCACTTTCTTCCCGCCAATCAACACTTCCCATATTGTGCTGTCTTCCTTTCGTAAAAGTAGCAACTCTACTTTTCCACCAGTAATCTTCTTTGCCATCACACGTGCTGGGATCACCCTGGTCTGATTGAGAACCAGCACGTCCCCCGGTCGCAGGTAATCGCCCAACTTACAAAATACCGTATGCTCCAATTTATTGGTGTCGCGATGCATCACCAGTAAGCGAGAAGAATCCCGAGGTTCTACGGGCACCTGTGCAATGCATTCAGGCGGTAAATAATAGTCAAAATCGGAAGTTTTCATCGGTAAAGTGAATAGTATACCAGCTAAAGCAAACGAGGTTGTGAATCATCCTGTGCTGGTACAGGATAATCGAGGTGCTCGTACGCCAGGCGAGTGGCTACTCTGCCCTGAGGAGTACGTTCAAGAAACCCCAATTGCAGAAGATATGGTTCCACTACATCCATGATGGTATCTGGTTCTTCACTGATGGATGCAGCAATCGTGCTCAATCCCACCGGACCACCTGCATATTTTTCAATGATTGTTCGTAATACCCTGCGATCAACATCATCCAAGCCTAAGACATCAACATTTAACAGGGATAGAGCGTCAGATGCCAGATCTTTTGTAATTGATCCATCCGCCCTCACCTGTACATAATCACGTACCCGGCGCAATAATCGTAATGCCACTCGTGGTGTGCCCCGCGCCCGTAAAGCAATTTCTTCTACTCCCCCATCATCTGCATGCACACCAAAAAGACTGGCAGCGCGTAAAACGATCTCTTTCATGGCAGGCAGATCGTAATAATCCAGGCGATATACAGCACCAAAACGAGCCCTCAATGGTGCACTTACCAATGCCAATCGCGTTGTAGCGCCAATCAAAGTGAAGCGGGGCAACTTTAACCGGATGGAACGTGCCGAAGGACCTTTGCCAATCATGATATCCAGAGCATAATCTTCCATGGCTGGATAAAGTACTTCTTCGACAATTTTGCCCAGGCGATGGACTTCATCGATGAACAGAATATCACCCACCCGTAAATTTGTCAGAACTGCCGCAAGGTCGCCAGGTCGTTCAATGGCAGGGCCTGCGGTTATCTTAATATTCACTTTCATCTCGTTGGAAAGCACATGCGCCAACGTAGTTTTCCCCAATCCCGGAGGACCATAAAAGAGAACATGATCGAGTGGCTCATTGCGATGCTTGGCTGCATCGATCAGAATTGATAGATTTTCCTTAACCTGATCCTGTCCAATGACATCCTTCAATGTTTTTGGGCGTAACGCCTGGTCGATCTTATCGTCAGGGCGTAATTCTGGGCTAACCATTCGTGAAGAAGTATCATCCATGGGATGATTATACCTTAAGCCCGTTTTAACCAATTGACCCATCATTCCAGCAAATTTTTTCGGTTCTGGCATATAATTCAATCAAATAATCCTTCCTGGAGATCTTCATGTCGAATTTACATGTTTCTACTCACCCCCTGGTCGCTCATAAGTTAGCAAAATTGCGCAGCAAAGATACAGAACCAAAGAAATTTCGTGAGCTGGTAAGAGAAATAGCTGGGCTACTTGCTTACGAAGCTACCGAAGACCTGGCAGTTGAGCCGATCACAGTTCAAACACCTCTGGCTCAAACAGTCGGAGTTCGCCTGGCACACAAAATCGGGTTAATTCCAATTCTGCGCGCTGGTTTGGGGATGGTCGAAGGGGTATGGGAATTGATGCCTTCGTCGGAAGTTTGGCATATTGGTTTATTTCGTGATGAAAAAACACTGAAACCAGTTCAATATTACAACAAGCTTCCCATCGAACCAACGGTATCGGTTTGTCTGATCCTTGACCCTATGTTGGCAACGGGAGGTTCCGCAATAGCCGCTGTAGACATCTTGAAACAGTGGGGGGTAAAACGGATTAAATTTGTCGGTTTGATTGGCGCGCCTGAAGGAATCGCAGTAATGGAGCAACATCACCCAGACGTGCCCATTTATCTGGCAGCAGTAGATGAAAGATTAAACGAAAAAGGATATATCGTTCCTGGGTTAGGCGATGCCGGTGATCGTCAGTTTGGTACTGCGTAAAACTAAACTTACCCGCCAATTTGCATCATACAACGCCCAGAAGGGCTGACCTGATCTTCCAGATGATGTCCTTCGGGCTTTATTAGAATTGCCTCATGTAGGAGAGGCAGAATATCTTTTCCTTCACGAATTGCTTCCCTTAATGGAACTTCTTTATCACTTAACAGGCAGGGGCGTAAATTCCCATCTGAAGTTAACCGTAACCGGTTACAATCCTTGCAGAATTTTTCTCCAATGGGTGAGATGAACCCAATCGTACCAACTGCGCCAGGAATTCGAAATGAGTGCGCTGGGCCATTACCGTTCTTTCTTGTTTCTTCTACCAGGTTCAAAGATGAAAGCATTTGTTGCATTTCTTTCACTGAAACATATGCTTTTTCAGGTGGTAAGAATCCCTCTCCCCAAAACGCTTGATTACGTACAGGCATTAACTCAATGAACCGGATCTCCCAGGGCTTTTCGATGGATAACTTTGCCAAATCGATTATCTCTGAATCATTAGCCCCGCGAATTACAACCGAATTTAGTTTTATGGGCATTAGCCCTGCAGCTTCGGCAGCTATAATACCTCTCCAGGTTTTTTCGAAAGATCCTCCCCGCGTCAGTCTGGAGAATTTCTCTGCATCCAATGTATCCAGGCTGATATTCACCCGGGTTAATCCAGCTTGTTTTAACTCCTGAGCATATTTCTCAAGCAGTAGACCGTTGGTGGTAAGGCTGATGTCTTTAATCTGTGGAATTGCCCGGATCATAGCCACCAATTTGCAAATATCTCCCCTGATCAATGGTTCTCCGCCGGTCAGGCGAATATCTGTTATGCCATTTTCTGCCGCTACTTTCACGATTTCAGCGATTTCCTCATAACGGAGCATGGTTTCATGGGGCTGCCAGGTGACGCCTTCTGGAGGCATGCAGTACACACATCGAAAATTGCAGCGGTCTGTAACAGAAATTCGTAAGTAAGTTATTGTTCTACCAAAAGTATCTTTGAGCATCTTTCACCTGTAAAATATAATGAATGATACCATGAAACAACCCCATCGGCTTGCGATGGTGAAATGGCTGTGTTAAACTCAATGCATGTCCGAGATCAATGAGAGCCTGTATCAAGAGGCTTATCTGGCATTTCAAGAGGGAAAGAACCAGGCAGCCCGAGAAATTCTGACGCGTTTACTGAAGAGTGAGCCAAATAATTCCGAATACTGGCTTTTATTGAGTGGTGTGGTCGAAAGTAAAAAAGAACGCCTCTTTTGTTTGCAGCAGGTTCTAAGGTTGGATCCCCAGAATCCTACTGCACGACAGGGGATGGTGATGTTGGGTCAAATTCCTCCCCAACAAGATTTAATGATACCCATGGCGCAACAACGTTATTCATGGAAAGCGCCCTCATTGCTTCCTATCAAACCAGCACAGGCAAAGCCAAAAGCCAGACCACTGCGTGTGATCCTTCAAATTAGCATTGCAATCGTCCTGATGACTATTGGCGGGATGGTATATCTTCGCATTCAAGAAAAGCAATCTACAATCGAGGAAGAACGTAGAATACCCCCACCACAAGCAGAGCCTTCTGTCACCCTTCTGCCATCAAGCACTCTGCGGTATGTATCGCCAACAGTTGCTTCCAGTGAAATACCGCCATTATCTTCTTTATTGCAATACACATATACACCAACACCCTTATATGTTCAAACCCCCCACCCACGTAGTGAGGCATACCGGGTAGCTATGAACAAAATGGCAAGTCAAAACTATGAAGAAGCAATTATCTATTTTCGACAGGTTGCCGCCAATGAACCCGATTCACCGGATATCTATTTTCATATTGGTGAAGCATACCGTCTGAATGGAGATCGATCAAACGCAAAGAAGGCATATCAAACTGCCCTGGAAATTTCTGCTGGCTTTGCACCAGCTTATTATGGTCTGGGAATGTTAAATATTTATACTTCGACACCAAATTATGATGCTGCGAAAGATGATCTTGTCCGCGCACTTGAAATCGATCCAAATTATTTCGAAGCCAGATTGGCATTGGCAGAAATTGCATTGCAAGAAAATGATACACAAGCAGTTTTTGAAATCCTGAAACCTATTCAAGGTACTACACAAGCTTCAGCAACCGTCCATTACCTGTTAGGAAGTGCCTACTTTCTGGACGGAGATCTCAAAACAGCCCAGAAAGAATTAGAACTGGCCTATCAACAGGATATTACCATATTGCCGATTTACCGATTACTGGCAGAAGTATACTTTCTACAATCCAGTTATGTAAAAGCCATTTCAATGCTGGAAACATACATAGTATATGTGCCCGATGATGGAGATGCACTTGCCTGGATGGGAGAAGCCTATTTTAGAACCGGAGAAAATGATAAAGCTTTAGAAATTGTTGAAATGGCCTTACAGATTGTGCGCAACAATGCCTCACTTTTCTACACAAGAGGGTTGATCTATGCAGATGAAGGTAAAACTGAACTGGCAATCGAGGATTTCAAAACTTCAATAGCTATAAATAAAAAGCAATTTGATGTGCATCTGGCATTAAGCCTGGCATACCTGGAAAACAACCAACCAGGGAACGCATACCTGCAATTGAACCAGGCTGAGGCGTACTTTACTAGTTATGAGCAGCATGCGCAACTTTTGTATTACCGTGCACAAGCTCTGGAACGGCTGGATGAGATACAGGCAGCCATTAACGATTGGAAGGCTCTTCTTGACCTACCTGATGATAGTATGCCACCTGATTGGAAAGAACATGCACGATTGCAACTGTCATTGTTAGTTACCCCAACCCGAACTCCTGTGACACCTTCTGCTACAAAAACCAGAGCCCCCACACGTACACCTACTATCACATTAACCCGCTGGCCAACTCGCACATTTACACCCACTCTTACGCGTAAACCTACCAGGACACCAACAATTACACTCACACCCAGACCTACAAAGTCTCTTACAATAACCTTCACACCTGAACCCTCTAAAACACCAACACCCACGCGAACCGAGATGAAAATAACGAGTTCCACTCCCTGAGAGGTAACCTTTGCATCGCCTGCAACAGACCATCCTTATCCGAAGAAGACACGAAACCCAGGAAAAGAAGAAACATCGTTTTCGTCGTGGATTCGTTTTCTTCGGTAAAGGTTTATCGCTGGTTATCAGTCTGGTTATTATTTTTACGATCCTCCTGGGCAGCTTTGAATACATTCGTTTAACAAAAGACCTTCCTTCTTTAGAACAGATCTCTCAATTACTTGATCCAGTGACAGGAACATTTCTGCAACCAACACAAATTTATGACCGTACAGGAAATACAGTCATTGCGACTCTGGATAATTCTGGGATTCCGCGCCAGTATCTCTATCTCGACCCTGATAAACCACATCATTTTTCTGCGCAATTCATCAGTATCATGGTATCCACTCTCCAACCCGATTTCTGGTCAAACCCTGGTTTTTCAGTTAAGGAATGGAATAACCCGAAACCAGTAACCATAGCCGAAAAGCTGGTAGATTCGCTGCTGCTAGAGACCGAATCTACCAGCCTGCGCCGCACAATCCGAATGAAGCTATTAGCTGCTCAAATTGTTTCTCGATATGGGAGAGTGCAGGTATTAGAATGGTTCCTGAACAGCGCATATTTTGGACATCTTGCATATGGCGCAGATGCTGCTTCGCAACTTTATTTGGGAAAATCTGCTCAGGATATCAATCTGGCTGAATCAGCACTTTTAGTGGCTGCGTATCAAGCCCCAGCCTTGAACCCGCTAGATGCTCCCGCAGCTGCTCTGGAATATCAGAAAAGTCTTTTAAGAGTGTTGCATACTGCAGGCTATCTTTCAGATGTTGAATTCGATAATGCACAGGGAACCAATATTCAATTAAAAGTCTCAGCCATTGATTCAACAGAAACGTATTCTACATTTACCAGGCTCGTCATTAATCAGGCTTCAAGTATATTCGGAAAAAAGAATATCGAACGGGGTGGGTTAAAGATCATAACCAGCCTGAATCTTGACCTGCAAAAACAGGCAGAATGTGTTCTCTTGACACAAATGATGCGTGCAAGCGAGAACTTTCAGGAGATACCTGGTACCAGCTCCTCTGATTGCAAGGCAGCCAGTTTATTGACCACTCTTTCTAATGATGATCCAGTACAGGGATTGCCAGCCTTAGGTTCAGTTGTCATTCTCGACAATACTACCGGTCAGATCCTTGCTTTGACAGGAGATATGAACACAACCGGAGAGAGTTTTTCCATTCAAAAACACCAGACGGGTACTTTGCTCACCCCTGTTGTAGCGGTAGCAGCTTTTTCCCGCGGAATGAGCCCGGCAACACTTTTATGGGATATTCCTTCGATGTCCTCAGATGAAATGGATATGTCAGCAGAAGATATCTCTTCGTTTCATGGGCCCGTTCGGCTGCGCACAGCCCTGGTTAATGATTATGTCAATCCATTCATAATATTGATGGAACAGATTGGGGTCGATACTGTCTGGAAATCTACTGAACCTCTTGGATTATCTTCAATTCTTAAAGAAGATGTGGGCAGCTCTGCCCTTTATGAAGGGAAAACGCTGGATATTTTGGAAGCAGCCTATGTGTACAGCACATTTGCAAATCTTGGAATTCATAATGGGTTTGCGATCGATTCTCAAGGAATGGTCGAACCAGCCGCAATTATCCGGATTTCCTCTTCTGATGATAGAGTAATCTATGCCCCTAACCAACCAGACAGTCAGCAGGTATTGAGCTCCCCCATCGCTTACCTAATCCATAATATGCTGTCTGATGAAAATGCCCGGTGGAAATTGTATGGGCACCCGAATGCTATGGAAATCGGGAAAGAAGCCGGGGTGAAAATTGGGATAACAAAATCAGGTGAAGAGGTCTGGACAATTGGTTATACTCCTCAATATCTGGTTGCAAGCTGGTTTGGCACTGCAGGAGGACAGGATACACCTGCCAGATTGGATTATCGCCTTGCTGCAGGTGTCTGGAATGCCTTGATTCAATACGTCAGTGCAGATGAACCAGTTTCGCAATGGACAACCCCAACTGGGATCACTACACTTGATGTCTGCGACCCCTCTGGCGAGTTGGCTACCAACGTTTGCCCAGTGGTTGTAAAAGAATTGTTCCTCACAGGCACAGAACCCACAGAATATGATTCGTTATATCAAAACGTCATGGTAAACCGGGAAACGGGACGCCTGGCAACAGTATTCACGCCATTGGAATTAGTACAAGAGCAAACATTTATGGTTGTGCCTGAACAGGCTAAAGCATGGGCAACTGCTGTTGGAATTGCCCAGCCACCCGTGGAATACGACACCATCCAAACACCTGTAGAAAATCCAAATGTGACCATTTCTGATCCTGACATGTTTGATTATGTCCATGGCGAGATTAAAGTAACCGGCACTGCAGCTGGTGATGGTTTTCAATCATACAGCCTGCAAATTGGCGAAGGGTTGAACCCAACCTCATGGCAGGAAATTGGTAGTGGAACCTCCCCGGTGAAGAATAAACCATTGGGAACCTGGAAAACAGATGGGGATGGTTTATACGCGATGCGCCTGGTTGTCGTTCGTGAAGACCAGCAATTAGATACTGCGATCATCCAAATTTCTGTCGATAATACTGCACCTGACATCAAGATCCTCTATCCAGCAGATGGAATGGAAATATCGCAATCAAACCAGGAAGCAATATTTCTGCATATTAATGTAGTTGAAAATATCCAGGTGGATTCCATCCACTGGTACATGGATGACAAGCAGATCGCTGAAACGGGTGAAACACTGACGTCCATTTCCTGGATACCAGTTCCAGGCAAACATAAGTTTAGTGTAGAAGTTTCAGATACAGCTGGGAACGTCAGCTCAACAAGAATATACTTCACTATTAAGAAATAAATGACTTCTTGCTATTTCTATTGGAATAGCTGCGCCAGCTCTGCTGTAGTTGTCAGTATGTAGTCAGCACCAGCTTTTCTCAGCTCTTTCTCTTTTCCAAACCCACACAGTACCCCTACGGTCTGCATCCCTGCCCTTTTTCCTGAAAGGATATCTACTGTTGTATCTCCCACCATCAGGCAGTTTTCAGGCAATATATTCATATATTGAGCGGCATGGATGGCAGGATCTGGATAAGGTTTGGTATGACTGCAGGTTTGTGCAGTAACAACAATTTGAAAATGATCCAGTAATTGAAATTGTTCCAAAAAATGCCTGGTTGAAACTTCATCTCTTGCGCTGACGATTGCCAGGGGGAACCTGGCATGTAATGATTCGATTAATTCTTTCACTCCTGGCATGATCCAGAAATTCTTTTTCTGGTGTAGTGCTCGATTATGAGCAATACGATCAGACAATTTCGCCAATACATTATCCAGATGAGTCCAATCATATAAACGATAAACAGCATTTGCTGGTGACTCGGCTGCCATGATGAACATGCGTGAAAATTCTTGAATTTTCTCTTTTTTAATCCAGGGAGAAATGACATGAATAAAGCTGCTTAACCGTTGGACCCAGGCGTCATCTGTGTCACTTAATGTGCCATCTACATCAAAACAAATTGCTTGAATACGTGTGATATCCAATGACATACGATCCCTGTATTATCCCCAGATGATTAAAAGACCGGCAGCAATTGCAAGCAGACTGAATATTACCCAGGTAGTCAGGAATAATGTCAGGAGAGAAAAAAGGATCGTTCGAAGTGCATCGGTTTGTTCTGAATGGGCGTTCATTTATAGCTTTCTCCGGCAATTCTATAATAATTATAGATATTCTATCAGCAAGTAAATCAGCTGATGGTAATTGTGAAAATATTGTTTGTATTATAATAACTGCAAGCTGAACGGATAACTAAGCATAATGAACCTACCTACCAGTCAGAATCTTCCTTTTGACGAAGAAAAACTCCCACCAGCCAGGCGAAGACAAAATCGCCGCAGGTTGCTTCCCCCATCATCCGATGCTAAAGCACAAATCATTCAGGAGCTGGCTCACCGCCTTACCCCTTCATTCGATTTCTTTTTATTCACATTTATAGCAGCATTGGTACTTGCAACAGCCATTCTGGTTGACCAATCAGCGCTTTATGTGCTCGCAGCCCTGCTGGTTCCATTTTTATCACCAGCAGTGGGACTCTCTCTGGCAGCTATTGTTGGTTCAATCCGTTTCTTTCTCAGATCTTTGGGAGCTTTTCTGACCGGCAGTTTATTAGTATTTTCCATTGGCTGCGTATCGGGTTGGATTTCCAAGTTCTTCCCCTCCAAGACATATGAATTTGCGGTTCAACATGCTCATTTTTCCTGGGCTGATCTCATCTTGCTCAGTGTAGGAATTATTTTAACTTCATACCTTTTAATCAAATCCAATCAAAGCAGACCCCTGGTGACCAATGCTGCACTTGCCTACGAACTCTACCTGCCTATTGGTGTGGCAGGCTTTGGGTTGACAAGCAACATTCCTGGCTTATGGCCAGATGGTTTGATCGTATTTGGAGTACATCTGGCATGGTGTGCATTGCTGGGTACTTTAACCCTGGCAGTTTTGGGGTTACGTCCAAAAAATATTTTTGGATACACCCTTGGCACAACTTTGATTATTGTTGCTGTGATTGCGGTGGTAATCGTGAGTGGAATTGGTGCTGCAGTTTCCAGCGAAAAAGCCCTTCCATCTGTACAGACAGATATTATTCTCCAGGCAGAGAATACCAACACAGTAACACCTACCAGCACCGAAAAGCCTTTTAATTTATTTTCTGCCCCTACCATTACCCCTCAACCTGTATTGCCAACTGCGTCACCTACCAATACCCTGATACCAACAAATACACCAACGATTACTCCTCCACCACAGGCAACGCCTCTATATGCCAAGATCAAACCCAATGAACAAGGGGGCGCGGTCATTCGTAAAGAGCCGAATTTTTCCAGCCCCATTATTACGACTTTAAGCAATGATTATATGGTTGTTGTCATCGATGAATATGTTCAATCAGATAATGTTATATGGGTTAAAATACGTACCACAATGGAAAATCCAATCGAAGGATGGATCGTTCGTTCTTTGTTGATCACCGCCACTCCCAAACCAGGATGGTGATTCTTATATTGATCCTCTAATGGAGTAAAAATGCCAATTCATTTTGGAACCGACGGCTGGAGAGCCGTCATCTCAGACACGTTTACATTTACAGGGCTGCGTCAGGTTACCCAGGCAATCGCTGATGCTGCTGCATCAACAGAATGGGAAAATGGTCTGGCTCAGATCGATGAAGCAAGCAAAAGACGTATGGTCGTCGGTTTTGACACACGTTTCCTTTCTGATCGTTATGCTAAAGAAGTTGCCCGGGTTCTAGCTGCAAATGGTTTCAACGTTCTTCTCAGCCAATCCGATGCACCTACCCCCGTCATCTCCTATGCAGTGAAAAATCTCCACGCCGCAGGTGGTATTATGATCACCGCCTCACATAATGCTCCCCGGTACAACGGTGTGAAACTGAAATCTCCCTATGGGGCTTCTGCCTCGCCTGAACAATGTCGTAGAGTTGAGGTTTATCTTAATGTTAATGAAGAGCAAGGACGTGGCCCCAATCTGATGGATTTTGATCAGGCTTGTGAAGCAAAGAGCATTGTCCGTTTCAATCCGATCCCGGCATATTATGAACATCTTCGCAATCTGATTAACTTTGACATCATTGCTGATTCACAGATGCGAGTTGTGGTTGATTCTATGTATGGCTCCGGGCGTGGCGCTATTCGCGGCATCCTACAAGGCACAGGTTGCGAAGTCTATGAAATCCGGGGTGAAATGAATCCTGGATTTGGTGGCGTGCATCCTGAACCGATTGCTCGTTATCTTGGTGCTCTGGCTGGTGCAATCAGCACTGGTGCCGGTGATTTTGGTCTTGCAACTGATGGGGATGCAGACCGCATCGGTGCTATGGATGAACGTGGCAACTTTGTTGATCCTCATAAAATCATGGCTCTCGCTCTTCGTTATCTGGTTCAAAAACGTGGCTGGAGTGGTTCAGTAGTGCGTACCGTTTCCACAACTCGCATGATTGACCGATTGGCTGCAAAATATGGTCTGGCAGTGCATGAAACCCCTGTTGGTTTCAACCATATTGCAGACATCATGCAGGGAGAAGATGTGCTGATTGGTGGGGAGGAATCCGGTGGGATCTCCTTTAAAGGTCATATCCCAGAAGGCGATGGAGTGTTGATGGGATTGCTCCTTTTGGAAATCATCGCAGATGCCAAGACCACTCTTTATGACCTTGTTCAAGATCTGCTCAAGGATGTTGGACCTGCCTTTTATGAACGCACTGACCTGCGTCTTGTTCGCCCGGTGAATAAAGCGATTATCACCAATAAATTAGAAAACGAAGCCCCCTCCAGCCTGGGAGGAGAACGCCTGGTCAACATCAGCACTCTGGATGGAGTGAAATACCTCATGGCGGATGAATCATGGCTTCTCATTCGTCCTTCTGGAACAGAGCCTGTATTACGGGTGTACGCTGAAGGAAGATCGCAGGAAATGGTGAAAGCCTTACTGGAATTTGGCGAATCAGTTGCTGCAAGATTAGCTTAATATATTTTGACAGAAAAAAAACCGTTTCTGATTTACAGAGACGGTTTTTTTTCATACCTTGCAACTCCCGGATGAAATCAAGCGTCCAGGAATAAATCAATCAGATAGAAACATTTATCTTGCAGAAGTGCGAAGCCGTCTGGCAACGAATAAGATAACGATGCCCAGCAATGCCAGCCCAAACATACCGGGTAAACCAACTTCATCTGCAAACCCGGTGGTTGGTAAAGCAGTAGGCTGTGCTGTTAGTGTGCCAGCCGCTGCAGCAGTGGGATTTCCCTGGGCAGCTTGCGTTAACAAAGCCGCCACCGTTGCTGTGCGTGGATCTCCGAGTTCAGCCGCAATCTCTGGTTCTATCGTTGCAGTCGGTTCAGGAGTATCAGTCGGGAATACAATGACAGGGGTTGGGCTGGGTGCTTCAGTTTCCAATGGGATTAATGTAGCACTGGGGGTCAACAACAACCCGCTTTCATATGCCTGCTGTGTGGCAGCTTGCACCGTCATGGTATTTTCAGCATTGATCTGTGCAGCTTCATCCAGCTTGTTGGTGTTTCGCATATATAGAAGCCCAATACCAACCACTGCTGCTACCAGTGTGATAGCGCCAATGATGCCAACAATAGTGATGAAAGCCCGGTTGCCTGGTTTTTGTGGTTCTTGTTCTGGCTCAGGCTGTATATTTTCCTCATCAAATGGTTCCATCAGATTATCGTCTATTTGGTCACTCATGGCGTTCCTCCTCGTTACAACACGGAATAAATTATTCTAGCACATCTAAATTTACCAAAGGAACATGAATCCTTTGGTTACTGGTTAATCTCACAACACCTATGCGGTTTTCTTGATCGAGATTTTCCAACAAACCGACCTCACCAGCTACCGGTTCACCAAGGAAACGGACTTGCTGACCTGTTCGAAACATCGTTATTTCTTTGGGTTCTTTTCCTTCCGCAGGAAGGGAAATAGTAATTTCAGGTCTATCCCCCGAAGAGGGATCCCAACAAGATGCAAGCATAGATATCTGACGGTCTGTGTTACTGGTCAGGATGGTATAGACATTATGGTTGACAGGAATTCGACCAAAACCTTCCGTTAAAATAATTGCATAAGGCATCGAAATAGCTAAAGGAACCAGTTCTGCAGCCATACTTCCAAGGATGATCCCTCGCAATGGGAGAGATGCAGCTTGCTGTAATACTTCTGCAGATCCGCAATAACCACTGAAAACAATTCCTCCTCGAAAGGCAATATCGATCATATCAGGAAGAAGTTCCTCGTCTTCACTGCGGGGGTTATACACAATGGGACTTTCTTCGATCTTTCCATTGCCCCATGCCGCCTGGATCAATGCGCCATGAGTGGTAACAACAATTCCCCTTTCTGGGATAACTTCACTCACTACACCGCTATACCCGGCGCGTAGTTCAAATTTCTTTCCAGTTCCCTCAATCCACACCTGCCCATTGACGATAGAAACAACCTTTCCCGCTTGTTGGGCTCGCACAACCTTGCGGAGTAATCCCTTCTTCTGTGCGATCACATCACCCACCTGAAGTTGATCACCTGGTTTCACTTGCAGCCATTCTTCCAATTCATTTGCTTGTTCGGCCTGAAATATTTTGGCTACATCTATCATTTGATGATCAGGGAAGCGAAAAGTTTCAGCCACAATATCCAGAGCATTCACCCGTTGACCACTATGCACAAGCACATTTCCCGCTGCAGGGAGAAGCCTGGTACGGCGGATAAGTGTTAGAGGAAGAATATGGGTAACTGGAGCTGTCATAATTTACCGTAGTAGTGTTAGATGCAAGTTATATGCCATTTTCTTTACGCAAAGATATTTTGCCATTTCTCAATTCGTTCCCACCGGCTAGCGGGATCTTTTGGTAGATTGATTGGTCTGCCACGTGCATCGATCAAAATTCCACATAAGCCACCGGTAAGTTTCAAATTTGCTGAAGTAGTTCTGGAAAATGGATTGATCCATGTATTGTGTAGCCCCTGGAGATGAACGATCACATTTTGGTTGAAACGGATCGGCAGCGCAACTAATGCTCCTTGCTTAACTTCCATTTCTTCCACTTTTCCTGCTTCATCAGTGATTTTTATATTAAGGATGGGTGTACCTACTGGAGCCCGACTCACTGGACAAATGGCAGTAGCCAGGTGGTTCAATGCCCCCGAATCAAATACCTGAATAGGGATCAAGGGATTCAATCTACCTGCAGCACCTAATACTGGTAACAGACAGTGCGGGTCCTGTAAAATGGTTGTGACACCTGTTGGTTGCAGCCCATCCAATGCCAGCATCAAACTAATGCCAGGAGAGTATCTTGCAGCCAGGGATTTCCCGGTTAACAATACCGGTTCAAAAGTATTATTTTGAGTATGCCACCGAAATTGCAAATTTTGTAATAAAGTTCGTAATAATACCCGCAGGCAAGCCTGCTCGATGGCGATCTGTTCGTTGCTTATTGCCTGTAATTGAGGATATATGGTTTTTTGAGCCATACTATCCCTCAACTTTGTTTTTGTAACGCTAGGTGGAAGCCATTGGCTGATTTCTTCAAGCTTGCTTTCAGTCAGCAGTTTATCCAAGGTACGACCCATTCCCATTGCAAGCGTGGTATCCATCAATCGTTGCTTTCGAACAACAGCCAATGAAGAATAGCTGGCGCCAATATCCACCCCCAAAACCTGTGTGGCATCTCCATTAATTGCCGCGATCATTAGCACCAGCCACCCCATTCCCGTAGCGCTTTGCACCGGTGCAATACTAGCAGAGTTTACAAGCTCATCAAGCCCATTCACATACTGCCTGGCATGGTTTCCGATGATCTCTTCAAGTACCAACCTGGCAGGATCCAAAGATTCAATCTCAGAAGATGGTCGGATATTGTCTGCCACATTCACGATGCAGTATTTATCCAAAGTGTTAGATACACTCTTGGATAATTGGCTATTACCAACATAAAGCACCTGCGGAGTTTTTTCACCCGATGAAAACTGACAGACCAGATGAGCTAATTGGGTCAATTTACCAATAGAACGGGTGGCTCCCCCATCTGCTCCACCTGCCAAAACAATTAAATTCGGTTCTTGCTGAAGGATTTCATCAACTTGTTGGTTGATGTTCCTTTTATCATGAAGTGAAATAGTCTCAACCACACGACCATACATGCCAGCAACAAGATGTTGGGCACTTTCAATCGAAATTTCATTGATCAAACCGGTGACAACAACCCGCAATTCAGGTATGGCGGAATAAATGATCACCAAAAAATCAAAGCCACTGCCATCCATATTGGCAGGCATCATCAAATTTCCCTGCGTATCCACCAGGCGCCGGTCAACAATCTGCTCTAATTGTCGTATCGCAGAAATTGCGCCCACTCTCACATCGTAGTATGGAGCGCCACCTGTAGTATTGTCATCCCCCGCACCAATAAAGCGATATTGTCCATCAACTACATCGATAAGGATCGCCCGGGTAGAAAAGCTACCCACATTCAATGCCAGTACACAAGCAGATTCATAGGTTTGGTTTGTCATCGGCTATCCCAAACCTCCAAAAGTTTGAATGGTAAAAACCAGCCTGTCAATTAGCGCACTGAGTGCTGTCAACAGTACACCTGCGAACACTGCACCCAGGGTTATCATGATAAAAACCTGTCCGATTTTCGATACACCCTGGATAAATTTAGGTCTGTTGGTTACGCCATTTTTCCCCGAGCCAGTTCCAAATTGGAAGAATGCGATTGTCGAAACAGTGCCCAACAGGATGAAGATTCCTTCAAACAGTTTGCCAGCATTCCCTGATCCCGTTTGAAATTGAAAAGCAGAAACAGCAGCGCTACCTTGAGCAACGATAGTGCCATAAATTGCCCCACCAATGATGATCGCAGCACCGGCACCAACAATATATGCCATGGGTATATTTCCCAGCTTTCGTAGACGGGGTGAAAGCTTGAAGACCAATAAAATACTGAGAATCGCCGGTATCAGGGCCAGTATCTTTTCATTCCAGGACCCAAAGAGTAACGGCCAGATAATACGCGGTAACAAAACATGATAAATGACCATCACTGCCACATAGCCAGCAGTCACTCCTATGAAGATATGAATTGCAAGGCGGAAAAGAGGATTATCCCCAATGAGATAACTTAAGATCATCAAGGTGAGAAGAAACGCAGCCGCTGTCCAGAGAATTTCCACAGAGAATATCCTATCCGTTTTTTGTTAAACCTTACGACCAGACCGTAAGTTTTGGATGCTAAAAATCATAAAACCTGCAAATAATATGATTGCCACCAAACCCGCTGAAGCCTGTAATGCCAATTCAACATTCGCATCGGATGGACTGGAAGTCATGCGCACATGGTAGCGAGAACCATCCGTTAATCCCATCACCAGACCATTAATTTGTGCACTTTCATAATACGGTTCAAGCATAGGAGCTGCCAATGAAGTAGATGCCATGATAAGAGGGATAGCCCCAAGACGAGGTTCCACCTGTTCCACCCAGGCCCTGCCTGTTTCGCTGCTATCTGTAATTACGATAACCATACCAAAATCACTAATCGATTGGATATTTGCCAGTGCAGGTAATGACCAGGTGGGTATTCCATCCATGGGGGCTTTCAATCCATATCGCGCTGCCAATTTTGGATTCTGGGCAAATTCCTGCAAAGAAGCTGTTCCACCCGCCAGATATCCAAGGTTGACCGTTCTGTTTACGATGAACGAATCACGTATCGTTTGATCTGCCATTTCTGGCATTTCTTTTAAGCCATCCAGAAGGGTAGTATCTGCCAGAACCGTTCCTGTGGCAGAAGTAGACACAAAAACAAGCCTTGTGTTTTTCTTCACCAGATGTTGAATAATTCCCCGCCCTGCATTCGATAATTCTCCATTGTATCCGGGCTCAAAATCGAATGCTACCAAAACGGGTTGATCTGGTGCAAGACTATCAATAGCAGTATAGGCTGCTTCTGCAGATTCTGACATGAGTAGAAAACCAGAAGAAGCAGGCTGTGTCATGATAATTGATACCAGAATGACAAGAATTAACAAGGCAGCAAATATTAATCTTAACCAATTGAACCCGGCTTTTTTCTTTGCAGAAGCACTGGTTGTCGTTTCACCAAGTCTATTCAATAACGCGGCAATAATATCTGCACTTCTCTGTTGTTTATCAGAGATTAATAATTTTCCAGCCTGTACCGAAGTTTTCCGTATAGAGAGAGTTTGTTCCACCGAAGGCAGAATTTCAGGCAACCCAGCTAAGGGACCTGATTGCTGCAGAAAACCAGTTGCATCAGATAAAGGGAGCCTGGGCTCCTCAGGCTTCATAGCCTTCAACCAGGTTGGTAATTCCGCAGGCGCAATTTCTTCAGATGGCACCGGAACTTCACTTACAGATGATGTCTCTGTATGTTGAGGTAATTCAGAAAACCATTCAGGCAACTCGGGTTCTTCAAATGGCGATACAGGTACTTTAGGGTTTCTATCTACCGGTTGATATACATCAAAAACTTGCGGGAATGGAGCTTTCTCACTTTCGGGAGGTTCCTGTACTTCGTTCAACCAGTCAGGTAATATGTTTTCTTCAAAAGGAGGAACAACTGGAGAAGGTTGTTCTTCATTTTCGGGTATAACACTAGACAGCCAATCAGGTAAACCTGATACATTTTCTAAAGATTCTTCTTCAGGTAACTTAATATTTTGAATTTCATTAGTAGCAGATGATTCTTCCAGAAATGCAATCTCGGGTGTCTCTTTTTCTTCTCTGTTCTCTGGTGTTGTTATATTTTCCGGAATGAACGCAGATATACCCTCATCATGTTTTTCATCACTGAAAGGTAAAGGATTTTCCTCTTCGAGGAAAGCCGGCTCTGCTTTTAAACTATTATCCTGCTCGGAAGAAACCTCACCTAATGCTTCACCAGAAACAGCAGAAGTCTCGATGGTTCGGTCGAAATCCCGCAACCAGGATGGTAATTCGGGTTCTTCTGATGGAGTTATTGCTGGTTCTTCTACTGAACCAACCTGTTGCTGTAAAGCTTTAAACCAATCTGGCTGTTCTTCTGACCGCTCTACAGGGTGCTCTTCGGGTTGTTCAGGGATATTTTGCTCATCCTTGAAAAATTCCCGAATATGTTCAGGTTGCTGGAAGATTTCGAAGGAGGGGTGTTCTTCAGAAGTCCCCTCAGGATGCTCACTTGCCAATGGTGTTGGTTGTTCAGGCTTTTCATATGAGACAGGTGCCTGCCAGGCTGCCAGGTTCTTTAGCCATTCTTCTGCTTCCGTTTCATCCGGAATCGGAGCTTCTTGTTCTGCATCTTCTGCGGCTATTTCTGGAATCTCTTGCGCAAGCGGTTTTTCTTCTTGGGCAGGTTCCTGCAGTCGCGATAACCAATCCTCTGTGGATTCGGGAGTTTCATCTTCTGACTCAGATTCAGAAATAAATTCAGATTGCGGAGGGGTACCTTCTTCTACCGGAATATCCGAGAGGCCTCTTAACCAATCAGGGATAGCATCACTTTCTTCGGGTTTTTGCGCTGCTTGATCTTCCTTTCTTTCTCGACCATGTGTATTTTCTGCTTCCATGCGTTGCCGGATACGCAGCAGCCAATCAGGGGCTTCTTCTTCTGGCGTGTTGGTACCAGAAAAGGAGTCTTCAGGTAAAGGAATGCTTTCTTCGTTTCCGCCGCTATCAGAACGTAATGAACTCAACCAATCGCTCTCATTCTCTGATGTGGAAGGTGTTTCAGATATGTTGAAAGGCTTTAATGCAGCGTTGCAATAATTGCATCGTTCAGATGAAAAAGCATTTTCCTTTCCACACATTGGGCAGCGAATAGTATCCATACACTCATCCACTATACGGGCGTTCAGCCCCGAAAATTATCTTTAAACCAGTAACCAGACTACCTAAAGCCACACCGATTAAAATGCCACGACCACCTGCGATGGGTAAGCGATGAAGAAATCCAACCAGACCATCGTTTATGCCATCATTAGTAAAAATGATCCCACTGCCTATCAGCAGATAAAGAATCGCACTTGCTAAAAATACTACTGACATCCATCCTTTTTTCTGCTTGATCAAACGGAAACCCGCGATGACCAGAACTACTGACACTACTGCCAGCAGGCTGGTTTCAATCGGTACTTGAATCGAAGTGATCACTTTTTGAAATCCAGAGCTTGCGGGTGTCAGAACCAATCCAGCCACCAGCGTGATGAGAAATGCGAATATCAATACAGGGCTGTAGAAATTCTTCTGCTCTTTTGATCGCATACTTTGCCACTGATTTTTTATAAGGTACACAATCCCGATCAAGGTAGCCACCCCTATCAGGCTTACTGCCCAACCAAGCAGTGTAATACGGATGGGTTCCAAAACTGGAATCGGAAAGAAATATCCTGATAGAATAATCAATCCAATTGATATCGCTACAGCTACAGCTACCGGTGCTTTCATTAAGTATTTATCCCCAGAATGGACAATACCAGACGAATAAAGGCTGCGACAACAAGCACGCAAATAACGATCCACCTCAACACATCTTGTACCTTCAAGCCGGCTCTTTGCACACCTCCTGGTTGAAAATAGGGTGCAACCGCAAATACTTCCTCGCCGATCAAACTTTCTTGTGCTGCAGCATACATGACTGACTGTCCTACCAGATCATCACTGCCTGCAACATAAAAACTATCATTCTTCTCTGCTGCATCCAGGATCAAAGCTGCTTCAGGTCCAAAATGACCTAAAAGAACATTGGTTGAGTTGGCTTTTTCACGGATTGGCGCAAGCGTTCCCGCAGCATATGTCCAGGGCGAAATCCCCACCATCTGCCCTTGATTGACATTGAATTGACTCATGGCGTTCGCCTGACGATAGGTTCCTGAAAGCTCATCTTGAGCAAGAATAGTAAGAGCCCCATCACCACTGGTTACAACAGGCGCTTTATCGCCCGATGCAATATGCTGCAAGATCTTTTCTGATGCATTCAATGCAGATACTGATGCAGCACTGTTCGGATTCAAAAGATTTACTGATCCCAGGGTGACATGAACGCGTTTTCCTTGCTCAACAGAAGAACCAAGAGCTTTCTTCAATTGAGTAATCGCCGGTAAAGAACGTAATCCACCCCGAGATTTTTTCTTGCCAGTGATCAAAAAAATCAACAGCATTCCGGCCGCTACGAAGAATAAAAAGAAGCTGATGATAGTATCAAGACTTCCCAAAGGTGTCTCCTGAAAGGAATATCATTAGTAATATAGTATACATGTTTTCAAGTTGCAAGTTTCAAGCCTTACATGTTCTTTACAACCTTTAAAGCAAGTATAGCACAAGTGATTTTTACCCTATTTACCTTTCCCCCATAAACGACTACCTTCACCAGTGAGCCAGTATGCAATCAATTTTTCCCGCATGTCCTGGTCATCTTTCCAGAAAGAGCTGATCTGCGATGCATAACATGAAATCGCATCCTGCCAGGCTCGCAACCCTTTATCACTGATTGTTGTACTATATACGACTTTCATTTCGTCTGTCCATTGCTTTATATCAAGTTGATATTGGGCAATATAAGGGAAATCTGCGAAATAGTAGAGCGGTGAGAAATATTCTTCTAACATCATCCTCACCAACCTGTGATCACGATGCCCGCCCATAGTCAAAGGACTGACGATGTTGACAGAAGAGGTCAGGTTCTTCAGCATTGGTTGTAACACCTGTTTAGCGTCGTTCAACTCCCATTCCTCTGGTGGGATTACCAATTCTATATCACATGTGACCACAGGACTGCCATCAGCTCGCCTGCGATAAATACAATCATAAAAAGAATAATGGGAATAAGCGGCACCCAGAACCTGGCAGGCTGCTTTATCTTCTCCTCTTCTGATAGCAACGGTTTCGTCTCCAGTGCCCCACCGGTCATGCAGATCCTGTGCATAGGGAGAAAGATCAGGATATGGATTCTCTTTTGCACAAACTGTCCATATTTTAACCTGATCTCCTGATTGGATTTGCTGCCATATCATTCCGCCACAAGATAAGATGGCATCATCAAGGTGTGGTGAAACATAGATCCATTCTGCCATATTACAACTCCTCAATATTTGTTGTGATTGCATCAGGAGGTTCAATTTTAATTTCTGGTGGAGGTCCATTTTTCTTACGATATGGTCGAATCAGCCATATAAATCCAGCAAGCATATACCCAAGTAAGGCTACTCCCCTGACCAGAATCCCGGGAATGTTCCAGGTCGGGAAGAGCATCGGCATGAATATTCCACCAATGAGGAAAAGCATAAATACTATGTACTTAAAATATGGATAGGGTATTTTTTGGTATTTCCGGGCAATAACAGCCGAGCTGACCATCAATAATGCATATCCGATCAAAGCATTCCAGGCTGCTACATACGCTCCATGGGTAGGCACAAACCAGACATTCAAAAGTACATTAACCAGAGCTGAACCTCCTGAAAGAAGCGGGATAATGTTAGTCTTTTTAAAATTAAATAGGGGAGCAGAAGCAAAATAATACATCCCCAGGAAGAAATAACCCACCAGTAGCGGTGCAGTATAAATCACCCCAGGCTGGTAGCTTTCTGGTAGAAAGAGATTAAAAAACTCCGGCATGAAAAGACTCGCTGCCAGGCAAAGCCCACCAATACCAGCGATATAAAAAGAGACAACCCTGACAAGATGCTTATCAGGATTCTGGCCCTTTGCCATCATCTGATAATAATGCGGTGCCCAGGCTTGATTGATGGCTGAGGTCAATACTTGCATAGCCATACTTATCTGCCGGGAAAAATTATACAGGCCAATATCATGTAAACTCACAAATTGCTGCAACACGATGCGGTCAGCAGCGCTCAACGCCCATGCAGATAAGGTATGTGGCACGATTGGCAAACCGTATTTCAATCCTTCTACAATATGCGACCAGCACAATTTTGGCACGAACCATCGCCGCAGCACCAGGAACAGCACAACAAACGCCATCACACCTGCAGCGATCAAGGTGCTGAGCATCTGTCCATATGCACCTTGTTTTAACAGCACAACAAAGATAATGGCAGAAATTGTCGTGGTAAGGAAAACACCCCACTGGACGTATATAAATTCTTTCGCTTTTTGTTCAGCTCTATAAAGGTTTGTTGGAGTCTGAATTACCGAGCGAAAGAAAGATATCCAGAGCATGAAAACAACGAATGGTAAATACGGAATGGTCTCATCAGAAAATAGATTCCATAACGGTTTACCAACCAGGCATAATATGATTGTCACTGCCAGCGAGAATAACCCTTGAAAAACCAGGATTGAGCTTGTATACCGCTTTTGCTCAAGAGGATCATCCAAAAAATCGTAATAATGACGCGCGATGGAACTGGGCAACCCCAGGCTGAGCAATGTTACCAATACGCCCACATATGCAGACATGGTTCCTGTAATGCCATAATCTTCAGGGGTGAGAAATGCTGCCCATAAAGGAAGTAATAAAAATTCCGCAGCCCGCTGGATGATATTACCGATGACATAGATACTGGTGTTTTTTAGCAACCTGTCTCGGGTGAATTTTCGCCAGAGGGTTGTAAAGTGAGAAAGAATGTTCTGGATAGTTGCTCTCAAGGCTCGTCTTTTTCTATAAAGCAAGTTAGCAGAATTATACTTGCCATGCAAAAAATCTGCAGATAAAAAAATTGAAGAACAGGGAACAAGTGGATTCTTCTCCCTTATTGATCTCTTTGCAATCACATTTGTTTAAATGAACTTCTCCCATTTATAAATGGGAGAAGTATCATTTTCTATCAGCAGGGCAAAGTTTACCGTGGAATCACGGGCACATAAATGTACATGATCGAATCAGGTGCAAAGTAAGTAAATTCTTCAGTGTATACTTCCATATCCAATCCATCCCGTGTGGGACGATAATTTGAGGCAGGGATCGCTTCCTGGTAAATATGATTGTATGTCTGTTTTAGAGTCGTTATCGCTCCACGATGTTCAAAAACTGCCCAGGTATTGGCTGGAACGGTGCGTGCTGTCATACCCGCAGGAATGGGAGCATTTGGATCAACTTCAAACCCAGCCAGATACTCGAATGTGCCATCAGCTCCATCATTTACCCATTGACAGATACCATATGCAGCGTCACCAGTGCATATCAATTCATTGCTGCGCTTATTAAAATCATTCCAAGTACCCGAGATTTCGTTATTTTGATTTTTTCCCACATAGAGCAATCCAACCACAGTAAATGCTGGTTTGGTAATAAGCTTAAGTTCCATCTTTTTCTCCTTGATTATTTCTGATTTGGTAAGTAATTCATATTCTTCTTTTTCAATTTGATGCAATCGTTCCTCAACTTGCTCAAGCCTTCGCTGCTCTATCTGCACACGTTGAGTCAATTCATTTTGCTTCATTGCGAACATAGAACGTAATTTGCCAATTTGTAAATCGTCGTCCAGTAGCAGGCTAACCTGTTTCAATGAGAAACCCAGATCTTTTAATGCAAGAATGCGGTTTAGACAGTTCAATTGGTCGTCGGTGTAATAACGATAACCTGTGAAGCGATCCACCCACCCTGGGCGAAGGAGCCCAATTCGGGCATAGTGCCGAAGTGTTTTGACCGTTACATTCCCTGCACGAGCGAACTCACCAATTTTATACATTTTGCATTCTCTGCTCTCAGTTTCTCAAGATAATCCGGGCGTCCCCAGACAATGATGCATCATTTTCGCTGAGTATACAGTATCCCCCAGGGGGAGAGTCAAGGGTGATTTTTTGAATTTCGTTTTCAGGAAAACAGGAATCTTGAAGGTTTTCTGCAGTAAATAATGTGTGCAATTTTTGTTGACGCTCAAAAAAGGACGTGTTACAATACCGTTCGCTTGGGTGCGTAGCTCAATGGAAGAGCAGTGGCCTTTTAAGCCATTGGTTGGGAGTTCGAGCCTCCCCGCACTCATCTTTTTCTTTAATTTGGTTGGGAGTCCCGTCGAGGGATTATTCGAGCCTCCCCCGCACTCATCTTTTTCTTTAATTTGGTTGGGAGTCCCGTCGAGGGATTATTCGAGCCTCCCCGCACTCATCTTTTTCTTTAATTTGGTTGGGAGTCCCGTCGAGGGATTATTCGAGCCTCCCCGCACTCATCTTTTTCTTTAATTTGGTTGGGAGTCCCGTCGAGGGATTATTCGAGCCTCCCCGCACTCATCTTTTTCTTTAATTTGGTTGGGAGTCCCGTCGAGGGATTATTCGAGCCTCCCCGCACTCATCTTTTTCTTTAATTTGGTTGGGAGTCCCGTCGAGGGATTATTCGAGCCTCCCCGCACTCATCTTTTTCTTTAATTTGGTTGGGAGTCCCATCGAGGGATTATTCGAGTCTCCCCGCACTCATCTCTATTGATCTTTCTTCCCAAATCGGAGAAGCTGGATATGAGGCAATCCACAAAAAACTGGTATTAAAGTCTAACTTCACATAGACTATGGATTCTTACTGTGCAGCCATTCCAGCATCACTCCATCCAATGCCAGATTTGGATCGACTTCATTTTTATTTTCTAAATCATAATCCTGAACAACCCATTGTTCATCCTCATAGGTGAGTTCAGCAAGAATATATTGCCATATAGCCTCGTCATCTGAGGCAATAAATCCTTTAAACAAGATCTCTGTCTTCACACCGAGAAGCTCCGGGGCAATCGTTACTTGTGTATCGGATGGAGTAGACTCTCCGGAATACTTTCTGGTAATGATCCCCCGCATATCGGCCATTTCTGCATTCACCCAATAGGTGAGATCATCTTCATAGTTATCCATATCCAGAGCAAAGCTATTATGCGTATCCTGTTCAATCTTTTGGCGTACTTCATAGACAATATTATCTAACATCTGCCTTGGCAGTTCACCCATTTTTATAAGCCGTATCAAATCTTCTTCTACTGTAATGGATGGAGAGCATCCATTAAAAAGAAGAATTCCAGAAATAATAATAATAATCACACAAAATAATCGCTGAATATTTTGATGCAGTTTCATAGGTTCCCCTTAACTATTTGTCAGAATGTTTTCACGCTACAAATTACTGTGAATAAACGTTAATAAATTAATCTATCGTTATAAAACTTATGATGCCCCTATCTTCTCATGTTTAGTAGATAATCTATCCATCCTTGCTTCGAAAGAACCTGGTTTATCTGTGCTACAAGCGATTTATCCTCCCAAACCTTTATTATTGACACTGAACAGGTACTTACCTCCAATTTGAGGAATTCACCCTCTGGCATTCGGAGATAATGAGCCAGTGCAAGTCGCACCTGATCGGCATGGGTAAAACAAGCCACCATGTCCTTCTCCTGCCACCGGCTTGCAATGTCTTTGATTGCGTTCAATATCCGTTCAGTAGCTGAAGCAATCGAATCTCCACCAGGGAAAGGATCAGTGTTTTCAGGATCAGCCATTTTTTTCCAGGCATTCATCCGCCATAATTGTTTAAAAGTCTTTCCTGCAAATGCACCATAATCCATTTCTATCAAACCCGGATGAATTTCCACCGATAATCCTTTCCGGTCCGCTAGAGGTTGAGCAGTTTGCATTGCTCGTTCAATAGGTGACGAATAGATTGCTTTGATGGGAAGTTCTTTAAGTGCCTCCGCAGCTTCCAGTGCTTGTCTTTTTCCAGTTTCATTTAAGTTTATTCCTGGCAATCTACTTTGTAAGCGCTTGCCTACCCAATCTGTTTCCCCATGCCGTATCATCAAGATTAATGTCATCGATTATTTTCTCCTGGCTTTTTCGTAACGTTCTGTTTACGTTCCTGGATCCAGGCTTCCTTTTTCTTTCGCCAATCAGCCAGACGGACTGCAACTTCCTTCTCATACCCTTCTTCAGATGGCTCATAGAATTTCATTCCTTCCACCTGATCAGGTAAATATTGTTGAGGAGTGAAATGTCCTTCAAAATTATGTGGATATTGATATCCCTCGCCATGCCCCAATCCCCGCTTATCTCGATTGCTATCCATTAGATGAGAAGGAACCGGGGAAATCCCTTTCTCTTCTATCCACCCTGCAGCTTTATAGTACCCACCAATACTGTTTGATTTTGGCGCAGTTGCCAGGTAGACGGTCGCTTCTGCAATAGGATAAATGCCTTCAGGTAAACCAATATATTCAAACGCCTGGGCGGCTGCTGATGCCACCACCATCGCCTGCGGATCAGCCAGCCCAATATCTTCAGAAGCAAGTACGATCAATCGGCGGATGATAAACCGGGGATCTTCTCCAGCGATGATCATTTTTGCCAGCCAGTACAAAGCTGCATCGGGATCAGAACCCCGCACTGATTTAATGAAGGCTGATATGGTGTCATAATGCGCATCACCATCTTTGTCATACACCACAGAACGGCGCTGTACAGCTTCTTCGACTACCTGAAGGGTAATGGATATTACACCTTCCGGGTCATTGGGGGTACTATCTATAGCAAGTTCTAATGCATTGAATAAATTGCGCGCATCTCCCCCCGACAAACGAATGAGATGCGCTTTTGCTTCCTCATCCAGCTTCACTTTTTGATTGCCATACCCATGCACAGGATCCTGCAAGGCTCGATCGAGCAGTAAGGCAAGCTGTTCTTCATTTAGCGGTTTCAATTCAAAGATACGCGAACGAGATACCAACGGAGCAATCACATCAAAATATGGATTTCCCGTGGTAGCGCCTATCAACGTGATCAAACCATTTTCGACATGGGGAAGCAACGCATCCTGTTGTGCTTTATTCCAACGGTGTACCTCATCAATAAACAAGATGGTACGGCGTTGGTATAACTTTCTCCGCTCCTGGGCTTCATGGATCACCCTGCGAAGTTCTGCAACACCAGCCAATACAGCAGACATACTTTCAAAATGCGCCTTGGTGTACGCTGCGATCAATCTTGCCAGAGTAGTTTTCCCGGTTCCCGGAGGACCAAAAAAGATAATGGAGGAGAACAGCCGGTCAGCTTCGATGGCACGCCGCAATGGTTTCCCCGGTGAGATCAAATGCTCCTGACCCACTACTTCTTCAAGGCTACGCGGGCGCATTCGTTCTGCAAGGGGAGCCTCTCGTTCCATTCTTTCCTGCAAAGCATGATCAAAAAGGTCCATAACTTTTCTCTACATAGAACAGGAAATACTTCATTCCTGCTGGCAATCTGTTTTCCATTTTAAAAGCAAATCTGGGATTTCAGCCAATCGGTTAACAATTGCATCTGGCCTGACACTTTCCAGGAAGGGCTGATTGGCGGATTTACTGGCTCTTCGAGTGATCCATATGCTGGCTATGCCAAATTGATTGGCTCCCATGACATCAGCTGATAACAAGTCACCGATCATCACTGCCTGTTTCGGATCTGCATGCCAGAAATCAAGTGTAGCTTTGAACATACTTGGGTGAGGCTTCCGCAATCCAATATCAGCAGAAATAGTGATCACATCAAAAAAATTGCGCAGTTTTGCTTTATCTACCAGTGTATTGACATCTGCACTATCGCTGGCATTCGTGACCAGACCCATACGGTAGCCATTCTCTTGCAATTCCTTTAAAGTTGAAACCGCATCGTCTTCAGGAAACCAGTAAGACTGTGACACCGCGTACATAGCATCCAATGCCCCCCTCAAATGCAGAAAAGAAACATGATCAATGCCAAACTCATGAAGCAGATCATTTAACGAATCCAGCGAAGTATATTCAATATTATCTTCATCTCTACCTGTATAATACTGCTGCAATTTGGTTCTAAAGGCAGTATGAAATTCATCTGCATGTTGTAATACCCCGTTATCAACAAGATATTTTGTCAATGCAGCAATAGCTTGTTCTAAAGAATCTGGCCAGGGTGCATCATATTGTAGTAAAGTATTTCCCAGGTCAAATAATACATATTGAATATTTCGATGCATGATCAATAACCTTCTTCAGGGTGAAAAATATTCAGGAGTGGTAATCCCTGTAAATAACGATCCAAATTTTCTGTCAGCAATTCTACAGCACGTCGACGGTATTGGGCACTGATCCCCGCCACATGTGGGGTAACGAACACATTCTGTAAATCCCAGAACGGGCTTTGCGAAGAAAGAGGCTCTTCCGCAAAAACATCCAATGCTGCTCCAGCAAGGCGGTGTTCATGCAGTGCTGTAAGTAGTGCATGCTCATCAATGATTCCCCCCCTTCCAATACCAATCAGATATGCATCTGGTTTAAAAGCCTTGAAAATTTCATCATTAATGATGTTCTTTGTCTGAGTCGTCAAAGGTAGACAGACCACCACAAAATCACATGACTTTACCATCGAAGCAAGTGCCTGTATGGGATAAAGACGTTGAAAATAATTCCCCTCTGGATCTCCCAATCCTTCCTGGGTATACCCTGTATCCATAGGTCGCATTACATTTCGCTTGACTGCCAGAATATGAACGCCAAAGGGCTGTAATTGACGGGCAATCTCACGCCCGATACTGCCATATCCTACAATGCCCACTGTGCTGTCGCGTAGTTCTTTCGGTACCAGTTTTTCCCAGCGATTCCGTACCCACTCACCTTTTTCTTGTTGTTGGATCATCTCTGGTAGACGGTGACCAAGTGCAAGCATCATCATCACTACATATTCCGCCATTTGCGATACAGCCACTCCGCTTGCTGTGGCGATCTGGACTCCCTGACGGGAAAGAGTTTCTGTTTCAGCAACCTGGTCAAGCCCTGCCCAATGGAATTGGATGAATTTTAAATTTGGAGCCATTTCCAATGTTGGCAAAACCGAATCGGTATATAAGATCTCAGTTTTTTCTAAAAACTCAAGGGGAATTTCCTCGATTTTCCGCGAGTAAAACGGTGTGACCCTCAACCGGGGGGAGAGCTGACGTATTTTTTCCAGCTCTTCCTCCGGTAAAGGAACAGTGATCAATAATTCAACCTTTTCGCTTGTTTCTGGCATCCATAATTCCTGTTAACGATAAATTCCTTGCGGATCCAATTCCTCTCGCAAGATTCTTAATTCATTCTCGTCCGGAGGCTCTGTAACTCTGATCTCACTGGCAGCTTTCAAATCCCAACCGGTATTATCTTTCATCTGTTGAACTTGAATGCCAGGGTGTAAAGCAGTGATAATCAATTCTCCTGTGCCATCAGGCTCCATAATACCCAGGTCAGTGACGATCGCTTGAGGTCCTTTACCCCGTAGCCCTGCAGCCTGCCTTTCACCCTGCCCATGAATAAATCCAGCAGAAGTACAGAAATCCACCCTCTCTGGAAAACGACGCTTCTGGTGAGGTGTCATGATATAGCAACGGTTCGCCCAGGCAGCGATTTCCATCGAACCACCCGAACCTGGGAGACGTACTTTTGGATGGTCGTATGGACCGATCACTGTAGCATTAATATTTCCATATTTATCAATTTGGGCACCACCAAGAAATCCTACATCCACATTACCTCGCTGTAGATAGAGCGAAAAGATATCATACATACTACAGACCAATGCAGAGCCACTCACCAGTGTTGGGTCACCAATAGACAGAGGCAAACGTGCCGGCCTGGCACCGACTACACCAGCTTCATAGATCATCAACAGGTTGGGAGCATGAGTGCGTCGTGCCAGATTACACGCCAGGTTGGGAACACCTACTCCAACAAATACAGTATCACCATCGCGCAGAAGCCGTGCAGCATTTACGATCATTAATTCATTTGCAGTGTATTCCATGGCTAGTACGCTCCATAATCAACAGGATAACTCAAACGGGGTTTCACTTTAAGCCTATCATGAACATCTTTTCCCAATTTTTCCCAGTATTGCTGGCGATCTTTAACTCCATATATCCATTCATCCAGATACTGTTTCACCTCGTCCTGATTTTCACTTTTCTTGTCCCATGCCAGGTAGAAATTATTATCCCTGTCATAATATCCCTGGGTATAAGATGGGTGTGAACAATGCGGCACTTCACATACTGCATCTACAATGAAGCCAGGAATAAGGGTTCGATTGGGGTCTGAACGGATAATATCATCCGCAACAATTTCTTCCGCCGTAATGATCACATGTTTTGCAGCGAATGCAGCTTCCTTTTGTTCGCCTAAAATCCCCCAAATATGTGAATATCCTTCTTCATTTGCACGTTGAACATGCACAATGGCCACATCTGGATGCAGAGGTGGCAACACCACCACATCTTTTCCACCATAAGGATCACTCACCCGGCGATAATTGGGATTACTTTTTTCCAGATCACAGGCAGCAGTTTGATTCATCGGGATAAAGGGTAACCCTGCCGCACCAGCCTGCAATCTCGAGATCATGCCAAAGTGCGAATATTCTTCAAACTCCAAAGCTCCTGATTCGATCGCAGCTCGGAGGATGCGCAGAGAACCCACTCCAGGATTCCCCAAATAAGAGAAAATGACTTTCCGCGCACAACCTGCTGCCACCATTTGATCATAGATCAGATCAGGAGTGGCTCGTGCTAAAGTCAGGTCTTTTAAGCCTTGCCGGATGATCTCATGCCCGGCAGCAAAAGGGATCAGATGGGTAAAACCTGCCGCGTACACGCAGTCGCCATCTTTTACATATTTTCGAATTGCATCCTGCAAAGACATCAATTTGGTCATGAATCTTCCTCGTGATCGTTATTATCGAATTTTCGCCGCAGAATGCGAAACCGTCCGCTTTCCACGGGAATGGGTTTGGTAAGTTTCCGTATCACCAATCCGACCGCGAAACACACCAACCCACCAATGAGAAGCGAGACATCCATCTCCCCTGATCGGATGGAGAAGTAAAAAAGAGTACTCAACCCCAATCCGACCAGGATCAAGAAGCTTCCAAAACGTCTCGCCATTTATCTGGCTTATCTCCGAACGTGTGTATGGATCTGCTCATGTAGATATAATGGCAGGTAATACACCCCACCGGAATTCTTACCACTGGAACCGCTGCCTTTCCATCCACCGAATGGCTGGTAACCTGGCCAGGCACCGGTTGTTACACCTTGCGGGCGGTTGGCGTACAATACTCCTGCTTCGATATTATCAAAGAACCACTCTACTTCTTCAAGAGTTCCATAGAACCCGGCAGTAAGCCCATAGGCGACATCATTCGCCCGCCGCATAGCTTCATCAAGGTTTTTAACCGCCGCTACTGTCACGATCGGAACGAACATCTCCTGTTTCCACAAATGGTGATTTTCAGGTAAATTTGCCACAATAGTCGGGGTGCAGAAATAACCTTTTGCATAATCGCCATCGGTCAAAATCTTTCCACCCGTCAAGAATTTACCGCCTGCCTGGTTTACTTCTTCGCAGAATTTTTGGAAGTCTTGATAAGCACCCTTATTGATGACTGGACCCATGTACACATCGCGTTCCAGAGGATTGCCGATCTTGATTTTACTCACCAGAGCCACCAATCGCTCCATCAAATCCTCATAAACCTCTTCCTCCACGAAAACTCGTGAACAGGCAGAGCATTTCTGCCCCTGCAGTCCAAATGAAGAGCGCATGATCCCCAATGCCGCATCATCCAGGTTGGCATGCCTTGATACGATTGCCGGATTTTTCCCACCCAGTTCTAGTATCACAGGGCGTACCCATGTACTCTTAGCGAAATCACGATAGATCCTCATGCCTACATCTAGTGACCCGGTAAATGTGACACCATTCACATCAGGATTATCGATCAACGCCTGACCCAACGAACTACCAGGACCAGTCACATAGTTAAATACACCTTCTGGCACTCCTGCATCTCGTAAACATTCAGCGATCATCCGAGGGATCCAGGGAGTATCTGTGGCAGGTTTGAAGACAACCGTATTCCCCGCAACCAGCGCCGCAGCAGTAGGACCACCGGTAAGTGCACCAGGAAAATTGAATGGACTGATGACAAGCCAGACACCATACGGTTTTAATACAGACGTATTGGTGCTCGTGAATCCCACCAGGGGATCCTGTTTCATCTCCACAATATAACCAGCATTCTTCTCCATTTGTTCACAGGCATATCGCAACAGATCGGCTGTTTCTGCTACGTCACCCAGACTTTCCATACGGATCTTACCAACTTCCATCGCCATAACCGCACCCATATCAAAGATGCGTTGATCCATTAGATCAGCTGCCTTGCGTATATATTCAATGCGTTTTTCCCAGGGGGTTCTCTTCCAGCCAGGGAATGCTTTTCTGGCAGCAGCGATTGCCATCCCAGCATGTTCAGCTGTCCCTTTTTGAAAAATCCCAAGTACCTGCGAAGTATCTATGGGGGTTCGATCTTCAAATTTTTCAGAAGCAAAAACCTCTTTGCCATCAATGAACATGCCATGTTCTTTGCCCAATCTGGTCATCAGACTCGATACTGCTTCAGAAAATCGAGTATGTAATATTTCTGGCGGATTGAACATAGTGGAATAAGTAAGCTTGAACGTACTTTCTTCAGTCATTGCATTTCCTCCTGTGGGATTAAGAAAGAACTACAATCTTGCCAGAGTGATAATACTGGCAAAATTAGTATAGTCGAACAAGAAGGGATTGTCAAAACTGGATGGGATGATTTGCATACTGACCTGGATTTTGCTAAACTTTGAAAATGGATAAAGGGAATATCTTCATTGGTGTAACTTTAAGTAGCAATAATCCAGGCTTTTCGTTTGCCGTTCTAAATGATGAAAAGGAACTACTTGCAGTAAGCCAGGGCAGTTTGAAGGACGCAGTGGCCTACATGGCTGGTCTCAGTCAGGGATGCGCTGCTATCAGTGCACCACAAAAACTTGGTGTGCCCAAGTCAGGTCAACATAAAAAAACCACGAAAAGATCTTTACGCGACATTGATATAATCCTTCAGCAATATGGGATAGAGGTCGATTCAATGGGCAGCACTCCTCAGACCTGTCCCACAAGGATTCGTAATGGATTTGCTTTTTATACCCAATTGGTGAATCTTGGTTTTGAACCATATTTAGAAGAAGAGCCAAAACCTCGCCAATTCTTCGAAACGCAGGCAGATGCAGTATTTATCGGGTTATGTGGATTGAGACTTTATCCTTCCGAAACGCTGGAAGGGCGCTTGCAGCGGCAGCTTATTCTCTATGAACAGGATGTTCCAGTTGCAGACCCAATGCAGTTTCTCGAAGAGATAACCCGTTATAAGCTAATGCATGGCAATCTGCCCCTGGAGCAAATCTATCAACCAACAGAATTGAATGCACTTGTCTGTGCTTTGACCGCCTGGCAGGTAATCCATACCCCTGAAACCATTCACCCCATGGGAAACCCAGATGAAGGACTGGTATATTTACCAATGCTGCCAGCGGTGGTTGCTCCCAAACATCACATGCGCCTACCGGATATTGTCTCACAAACCAATCAGGAAGAGTAACCAATTCTGTAAGATTACCCTTGAAGGATAAATTTTCACGAGTACAATAGAGGTGTATTTTTATCTTATTTCTCTTATAGAGGTAAAAATGAATGTGAAAATGTGGGTCAAGGCGCTGCGTATTATTCCTAGACTGGAAAAAGACGAATGGGAAAAACTGGATATTGTCTCTCGCTGGTTAATCGCCACCCGTGCAGCAGTTCTGATCATGACTTTCATTTCTGCTTCTATTGCTGGCTTGCTGGCTGCCAAAGACGGCCTGTTGCATTGGGGCCGCTGGGGACTGCTGGCAATAGGGTTGGTGTTTGCTCACGCAACGAATAACCTTGTCAATGACCTGACTGATTTTCAGCATGGTGTCGATAAGGATAATTATTTTCGCACCCAATATGGTCCCCAACCACTTGAATCAGGATTGATGACCAAACGCCAGATGTTTGTCTATATCGCTGTCACTGGTCTCATTGCCCTGGTAGCAGGCATCCCTCTGGTGTTCTTTGGGAAAACACTGGCTTTGATCCTGCTGCTTTCGGGTGTGTTTTTCGTTCTTTTCTATACCTGGCCATTGAAATTCATCGGCCTGGGCGAATTGTCAGTACTTCTCGTCTGGGGACCATTGATGATCGGTGGCGGCTATTACGTGATTACTGGTCAATGGAACTGGCAGGTAGTCGTTGCCAGCCTTCCCTATGCGCTTGGTACTACCCTGGTCATCTTTGGAAAACACATCGATAAATTAGATAGTGATAAAACGAAAAAAATCCATACTTTACCTGTCTTGATTGGAGAAAAGGCTGCCCGTATTATTACCATGGGGTTATGGGCGCTGCAATATGTTTCTGTGGTATACCTTGTGATTACCAGGTATTTTCATTCGGTCATGCTCATCGTTTTTTTGGGGTTGATCGACACGCTTCCCAAAGTGCTGCCGATTTACCTTAACCCCAAACCTGTTGACCGTCCAGAAAAATATCCTGCAGATGTCTGGCCTTTGTGGTATGTAGCAGCAGCATTTGTCCAGAATCGCTCATTTGGTATGTTTTTTCTGCTCGGATTGATTGCGAATTTGATCATTCGTAGCATCTGGTCAGTTTGAAAGGAAATTCATGGATTTAAATATTGAAGAACAGATCAAATCATACGATCAACCTGTCATCATTGATTTTTGGGCTCCCTGGTGCGCGCCCTGCAAGACGATGAAACCTGCTCTGGACAAAGTGAGGGAAGAATTCCAGGGTCAGATACAGGTGATACAGGTGAATACGGATGAACAATATGAGGTCGCACAGGAATTGAATGTTTCCAGTATTCCAACATTGGTTGGTTTTTATCAAGGGAAAGAAATAGCCCGGCGGGTGGGTAGTATGTCGCTAAAAGATATTCATGCTTTCTTTACTGCAGTTCAAAAGGGAGAGATCATCAAAGGCATTGATTCCCGTAATCGTAACCTGCGATTGCTGGCTGCGGCAGCTTTGTTTGTTCTGGCTTTCATGAATGGATTTAACTGGTTCGTTTTCATCTTAGCGTTGGCAATGTTAACGTTTGCGTTTTACGATAAACTCCCATTTTTTGATAAATTAATCAACTGGGTGAAGAATAGAAAAAAGGGTGAATAGCATCCCACTTTATTACAGACAGCAGGTGCTTCGTGACAAAATCATTTAACCACGAAAAACACCAGAAGCACAAATAGAAAGAAAATCCTTTATGCTTCTTTTATTCTTTGTGGAAAATCCCTTTTATGCTGGTATCTTCGTAGATAAACCCATTAGACAATGATTTTCTCTTTTCCACCTAAAGAGGAGCTGGACAGAGGAAGCTCGCGAGATGAAAAGTATCCACCCTCACCTAAGACCTTGTTCTTGTAAATGGAAAAGGTATAACAAGTGGGAATAGCACACAGCGACATGAATAAAAAATGACGAGGGCGGATTACCCACACAGCGCCATTTTTAAAATGTTGTGGCGAGGGTGGGACATGTACCTCGATGGTAATCGAACCCACACAACGCCATTTTTTAAAATGTTGTGGCGAGGGTGGGAGTCGGACCCACGACCAAGGGCTTATGAGTCCCCTGCTCTGGCCACTGAGCTACCTCGCCATGCGGCAAAAAGTTTACTACACCCGACACCTTTTGTCAAACAAACAGATCAACTAATTTTCTACTTTACAGGAAGAATTTGATATTCGAACCTGTAACCCGCACTTTCAACGATAAACCTGACCTTTTCTCTGATATCTTGATAATTAAACTGGTACGTGTACTCTTTACCAAATAGGCCAGATTGCTCCTCGATCGTCCCCTGGCGCGAACCACCAAAAGTATTATAAGTTTCTTTCTTCACGCCAAAACCCGAGGACATATCACTGTCAAATCCACCGGACGAAAAACCCGATCCAACTTCCATAAGCATTTCAGAGAATCTAACTATTCTGGCATCATCATCGATGCGCATTTTGCATGAGTATGTAAGCTGTTTTTTTGAGAGAAATGCTTTGCGTTCTGCGATCGTTGCTGAAAAATCCCAGAGGCCTTTCTTTTCATTCCATTTTCCATCATAACTGGATAAAGCCTGCCTGATTGTATTTATAATCGTTGCCATTTTGCTTTCCTTTCATTGTCTGTCCATTCTTAATATTAACATTGTTTTAAAAAAAATCGTTTAATGGATTTTTCTTTTTTATGAAAAGGCCATACCCCTTTCTTTCAAAGAAGCATAATTACCAATTCCACCGATCACAATATGATCCAATACTTCAATTTCCAGATTTTTCCCCGCAGCGACTGCTCCACGGGTGAAGATGATATCTTCGGTACTGGGCGTGGGATCGCCGCTGGGATGATTATGGATAAGAATGATCGAGGCACCATTTTTTATGATAGCAGGGCGAAATATCTCCGCATTACGAACATTCGAGGCATACAATGTACCCCGATAGATCTTTTCCACTGAGATCAACCTTCCGCGCGTATCCAGTACAATCACCCAAAGATTCTCCTGTTGAAACGTAGACATTTCCATCTCTACCAACCTGGCAACAGCAGATGGGTTATTTACCATTGTTTTGGTGGAATAATCTTCCGCAATGATCCTTTGTCCCAGTTCCAGTGCAGCCATAATTTGAGCCGCTTTTGCTTTTCCAACACCCTTAGTACGGCAGAGATCATGAAATGGAGTTTTATAAATTCCATTGACACCATTCAATTCTTTCAACAATCGCTGCGCCTGTTGGATGGCACTTTCTCCTTTCATACCTATCCGCAAAAGGATTGCCAATAATTCCACCTCATTAAGACTTTTGGGTCCTAAAAGTTCCAAACGTTCTCTTGGTCGTTCCTTTACAGGCATATCTCCGATCAAATACGCTGTCTTTACCCCATCCATTGCTCGCTCCCAATGTTATTTTCTGTTAATTATAGAAGAAAGTAATTTTTCTTATCATTTTCTAACCCTATAAGCATTTTTGCTTCATGCTATAATTCTTCATCGGAGGAATGTATGACCCTCGACCCTACTGCTTTTAGCAACCTGACCCTGATCGGTACTGCCTTTTCTGCAGCTTTTCTCGCCGCCTTATGGCTTAGCCTCATTTTTTGGACCGCCCGGGATATTCGCAATCGCACTCGCGATCGCCTGCTTCGTATCCTATCTGTGGTTGTTGTTGCTGTGCTTAACCTGCCTGGCGTGGTAGTTTACCTGATCCTTCGCCCAATGAAGACCCTCGATGAAGAATATCAAAAGTCATTGGAAGAAGAAGCATTGCTGCAGTCTTTGGAAGATATGCCGCAGTGCCCAGGCTGTGGCAGGAGTATTAAAGAAGACTGGATCATCTGTCCGAATTGTCATACCAGATTAAAAAAACATTGCCATCAATGTGGCAAACCACTCGAACTTTCCTGGAATATCTGCCCTTATTGCACAGCAGTTGTTCCCGGGTCAGAACGACAGGAAGAGAGCTGATAATTTAGCATGTTAACCCGCATTGAACCTATTGACTATTTAATGATTGGACATTTAACTCAAGATGTTGTACCTGGTGGATTTACCCTTGGTGGTACCGCTGCCTATGCTTCCAGAACTGCAAAAGCTCTTGGAGCCAGGGTTGGCATTGTTACATCAACCGCCGCAGACCTTGAAATTCCAGAATTAGAGGGAATTGCTGTTTTCAACCATCCTTCAGAATTCACAACCACGTATGAAAATACGCAAACACCTGCAGGTCGCATTCAACATATCCATCATCAGGCACGTGAGATTACAGAAAACATGATACCTGCAACCTGGAGGGATGCTCCCATTGTCCATTTAGGGCCAATTGCCAATGAAGTCAATCCACGATTGGCAACAGCTTTTCCAAATTCCTTTGTTGGTGCTACTCCTCAGGGTTGGATGCGTGGTTGGGATGGTGACCACAGAGTTCATTTTAAGGATTGGGTGGAAGCACCTTACGTTCTGTCACATACATCTGCAGTTGTTTTCAGTATTGAAGATATCGAGCGTGATGAAAGTCGAATTGAAGCCATGCTTCCCTATACCCGGGTATTAGTTGTAACAGAAGGAGCTAATGGTGCGCGAGTTTACTGGAATGGTGACGTACGGACCATTCGTCCACCCCAGGTGGATGAGATAGAGCCTACTGGTGCAGGTGACATTTTTGCAGCAGCGTTCTTCATTCGTTATCATTCCACCAACGACCCTTGGGAGGCAGCCCGATTTGCCAACCATGTCGCAGCTCGTTCAGTCACAAGACGAGGATTGAATAGTACCCCTACGGAAGACGAAATGATGGATTTTCTTATTGAGATCACTCCCAGGATTGAACCATGACAAAAATATACACCCTTGTTAATCAAAAAGGCGGAGTAGGAAAGACAACCAGTGCGATCAACCTGGGTGCGTATCTTGGTTATTATGGGCAGCGAGTCTTGCTGGTAGATCTGGACCCACAAGCAAATGCTACATCTTGCCTGGGAATAGACAAACGAACTGTCCGCACAGGAACATACGAGGTATTGATCGGTGCTGCAGCAGCCAATCCCAGCATTTTACACAACCCACGGTACAAAATATCCCTCCTCCCCTCTTCTCCTGCATTGGCAGGTGCAGAAGTTGAGCTGATCGAACTTGCAAATAGAGAAAATCGGCTCTACGAAGCCCTGTCACCTGTCATCGATCGGTATGACTACATTTTGATCGATTGTCCTCCTAGTTTAAGTATTCTGACAGTTAATGGCTTGATCAGTGCAAAAAATGGTGTACTGATACCAGTCCAATGTGAATATCTGGCTTTGGAAGGATTGGGGCAGCTCACGCAAACCATTCAACGTGTACGCACATCCTTATTTCCAGAACTAAAATTGCGTGGTGTGATCCTGACCATGTACGACAGCAGAACACGTTTGTCTTTAGATGTTGTGAGCGAGGTACGAAAGTTCTTCCCAGGGTTAGTTTTCGAATCTCTTATCCCAAGAAGCGTTCGCCTGGCAGAAGCACCTTCATATGGCCAGCCAATATCTACGTATGCTCCAGATTCTCATGCCGCAATAGCCTATGCTTCTCTGGCACGTGAGATCCTGGGTCAGGATGGAATTCATATACCAGTAATGGAAGGGGAGAGGGTAAAGCCATGAGCCCGAAAGGTGGTTTAGGAAAAGGTCTGAATGCACTTATCCCCGATTCAGCAGCAAATGGTGAAACAGGCGAGAACCTGATCGCCATCGAAAAGATCATCCCAAACCCTCGCCAACCTCGTCATGATATTGATCCTCAAAGTCTGCAGGAACTGGCAGATTCCATTCGAGAACATGGGATATTGCAACCCCTTATTGTTACTCAAAACACTGACCATACTGGCTACACCTTGATTGCTGGTGAACGTCGTTTGCAGGCAGCCCGTATAGCAGGTTTGACCTTGATCCCTGTGATCGTACGTCAGGCAACTGACCAGGAACAGCTGGAATTGGCGTTAATCGAAAACATCCAACGTGCAGACCTGACACCCCTCGAAACCGCCGAAGCATTTCAACAATTGAATGAAAACTTTCAACTCTCACATGAAGAAATTGCAGCCCGGGTAGGTAAAAATCGTGTTACTGTAACTAATACTTTACGCTTACTAAAATTACCCGATGCTAAAGGTTGCTCTTACAGA
>Ga0208826_1000049_pt1 | contig 141805 bp, 128 predicted proteins | sample AD_UKC115_MetaG_FD_184451 | JGI IMG/M metagenome (GOLD analysis project Ga0208826, IMG submission 184451) | Active sludge microbial communities of municipal wastewater-treating anaerobic digesters from Hong Kong - AD_UKC115_MetaG (SPAdes)... | ecosystem: Engineered > Bioreactor > Anaerobic >... | reverse complement strand
AACATATATTTAAAAATAAAAAAACAGTTAAAACGCTTTTATTTTAAGCTTTTTAACTGTTTTACGAACTTGCATTCCATATAATTACATACATGCGTTAGCCGTGAGTATATTTAAGCCGAAATCAAAACATCATAAGATATTGAAAGATGTAGTAATATTTTGAATTGAAAAACGTACATTTCAGCCATATACTAAAGTAGTAAATTGAAATTAAATACATTTACCTCGCAGTATTTTTTTAAGCATCATTAACTTCGTTGGTGCAAACTTTGAAAGCAGAAGAGAATGTCTATGTTATTCTTATTAACTAAAAACCGATAATAATAGTATCCACTTTGTACTTTTTACATAATCAAAAACATTTGTATTAAATTGAATTTACAAACAGCAAAATTGTAAGCCAATCATTTATCAATGTGCATTTATGGCATCCATTCCTTATCATTTTTGCTAAAACTCTAAAACCAGGAGTTGATTATATGAACAACGTAAAAAAAGCTCCCGCGCAACTAACTCTGTTTGCACTTGTTTGGCCAATATTTATAGAATCACTTTTAAGGATCCTTTTTGGTAATGTGGATACATTCATGTTGAGCGCTTATTCCGATAACTCAGTAGCGGGAGTTGGAGCAGCGAACCAGTTTGTTAGCATTATAATTTTAATGTTCCAGGTAGTTTCCAGTGGTTGTACCATTATAATTTCACAGTATCTTGGAGCAGAAAATAAGAAAAGAGCATCCGATGTAGCATTAGTTTCAATAGGCTTTAATATGGTATTAGGTATCATAACCAGTATCCTTATGTTTACATTCAGTGGTAGTATTCTTAAGATTATGAATTTTGAGCAGGAGATCTACAATTATTCCAAAGAATTTCTGACAATCATAGGTTCATTTTCTTTCATTCAGGCTTTAAGCATTACAGTTTCTGCAATACTCAGAAGTTATGGATTGGTCAGATATCCAATGTATGTCAATATGGGTGCAAATATTTTAAATATTTTCGGTAACAGTATTTTTATATATGGACTATTCGGAGTACCGGTTTTAGGTGTAAGAGGGGTTGCAATATCAACTGTCGTAAGCCAGCTAATCGGCCTTATAGCTATAATAGTGGTATTAGTTAAAAATGTCGATATGGGATTTTCAACAAAAAAAATATCTTCTCTGCCAATAAATATAGTCAAGGAAGTTTTAAGGGATATCTTTAAAATTGGAGGTCCATCGGCTGGTGAATCATTATCATATAATTTATCACAAATTGTAATAACCGCTATTATAGGTACAATGGGTGCATATGCACTTACAGCCAGAGTTTATGTATTCAATCTTATGTTGCTTATCATGCTGGCATCTATGTCAATTGGTCAGGGTACTCAGATAATTATAGGTCGCCTGGTTGGCGCTGAGAAAATGGACGAAGCATATAAAACATGTATCAGAAGCCTTAAAATTGCGATTGCTGTGTCCTTTTCCGTAGCGATTTTGTTTGCAGTGCTAAGCCGCCCTCTACTCGGATTATTTACCGATGATCCGAAAATTCTTTCAGTAGGAAGCATGCTGCTTTTAATTACAATTGTTCTTGAACCCGGAAGAGCCTTTAACATAGTTCTCGGCTTCTCCTTAAAAGGTGCTGGTGACGCCAAATTCATACTCATTCTCGGATTGATATTTATGTGGGTAGTAGCCGTATTTATGTCATATATTCTCGGAGTAAGGCTCAATTTAGGATTGCTGGGTGTCTGGATTGCTTTTGCACTTGATGAGTGGATAAGAGGTATTTTCATGTTGGTAAGATGGAAATCAAGAGTGTGGGAAAATCTGACTTTAACCAAACCGGTCAAGGAACTTGTATCAGTAACTGAATTATAGTTATAAAAGTATGACAAAATTCCTTTTGGTACCTGCTGTTTTGTGTCAAACGATTTCATTGCAAGGGGTGCATGTAATAAATGTGAAGAAAAATATGCACCCCATAGCAAGTGCCCCGTAGCAGAATTTATCTATAGCATTCGAGGCACCTTCAAAGGTTTTTCATAAATTCCAAAGGACTGAAGAAAGGTTCCTTATCTATTTGCTCTCTGCTTAGGCTCTCTTCTCAGATTTATTCCAAGTATTCCTCCAACCGAACCTGTCAGTACTCCAATCACCATCATAATTATAACATGAGTATTAATGGAATAGTCTCTAAATGCAAGGCTGCTGGTCAAATACAAAATAGCCATATACATAAGTCCTATTACTCCCCCATTGAGCCACCCTCTGCTTCTGACTTTACAGGTCGAAGACCAACCAGCGACTATTAGACTTATAAGTGTCGTAATAATAACTGCCGATGGAAGAAACTTTTCAGGAAAATCCATATAAGATAGGAAGAATGCAAAAATCATAAATAACGGAATAGTAATCAAGTATGCAATTCCTATGCCTTTAACCATAGATACTATATTGGCATGCTCACTTATAATATTTTTGGCCGTCTGGCTCGTTTTGTTTATCATAACAACCCCCCAATAGATTAATAGTATATTTATATTATTAATCTATTGGAATTATCAGCTTGTTAGAACAAAAAAATAATTTACCTGTTTTCTTCTTTTAAGTCATTTTCATAAAGTGTCTTCAAGCACTCATCCAACTGTTCTTCTGTAAAAACACCTTCCCGCACCATTTTTCTATATACAGGTTTATCTCTCATCATACTTAGATAAGTTTCAGTTTCCATGCTTGCGTTTTTTTTCTCTGTCATTAAATTCACCCCTACTTTTTTCCATTTCCTCTGAAGCACTATAATATTTTAAGAAAAAAGGAAATTTTTTTCAATAGCAAGTTTGTATTTTTAATTTATTTTTAATTATTTCTAATTTTCATAGAACTTTTTTATAATTCAATATGTCTAATATATAAAAAACAAATAAACTTAAGGAGTGAATAATTATGAAAACAAAAATAGCGCTTTTTACTGCGCTAATAATGATCTTAACACTGGCAGTACCAGGATGGGTATTTGCCGCAAATGATTCAGAACTTGAAAGTGCAATCAAAACAGTAAAGCAGATGTTTAGCATTCCAGAAGAGTATGGTAATTTTACTTACAATGTAAGAACTGAAGGCAATACGAAAGTATGGGATCTTAGCTGGAGTTCAAAAAGTGATGACGGCTCTGCCATCAATGTGACTATTGATAACACCGGTGATATACTCAGTTATTACACATACAGTTACACAGATTACTTGAATGTAAAGAAACTTCCGAGTATAAGCAAATCCGAAGCTCAAAATAAAGCGGAAGAAATCATAAAAAAACTCAATCCAGGTATATGGGACAGTTTGAAATCTGTAGATAATCTTCAGGAAGTGTCCATCAACAGTGATTCATATTCTTTTGGTTATATGAGAACATACAATGGTATACCCTTCCCTCAAAACGGAATAAGTATCTACATAAACAAACAGACCGGTGAACTCAAAGGTTACAACAAAAGCTGGACAAAAGATGTGGTTTTCCCTTCAGGTGAAAAAGCTATAAGCCTTTCTGAAGCTCAGGAAGCTTATATTAAAAATCTCGGCCTGAAGCTTACATATCAAGCTTCTAATGAGAACGGCAATCTGAAAATATATGGTGCTTATGTTCCGGTATTCAATTCAAATTACTTTGTCGATGCTCTGACAGGTGAAAAAATTTATCTTGGCAACTCTTATTTTGGAGGCATGTATGCTGATCAAAAAGCCGAAACTTCTGCTGACCTTTCTATTACATTAAGTGGCGGAAGCATCGCACTCACACCGGAAGAAATTGAAGCAGTAGAAGAAGTGGCAAAACTTATAAGCCAGGAAGATGCTGAAAAAATTGCAAGAGATTTAAAAGTTCTTGAACTTGATGATAGCTACACAATTGAAAGAGCAAGTCTGAATAAGGGATGGTCCGGGATAAGCGGATACCAGTGGAATTTGTATTTTATGAATTCGAGTGACACAACCCCTAATGACGCTAGCGTGACTATTGACGCAACCACAGGAGAAATATTGTGCTTTTATACCGGTTATAGCACTGAAATAGGCAATACTCCCAAATACAACAAAGATGAGGCAAAAAAAGCTGTTGAAGAGTTTTTAAACCAATTACAACCAGTAAAATTCAAAGAAATGCAATATTCTGAAAATAATAATGACTTAATTGTATATTCCGCTGATAACGCACCTACAAATTTCAACTTCCAGTATACACGGAAAGTAAATGATATTCCCTTCCTACAAAACGGAGTATCAGTACAATTCGATGCTATATCAGGTAAGATCATATACTACAACTTAACATGGTTTGATACAGAGTTCCCATCCCTTGACAATGCAATTGCACTAAGTGATATATACGATATTTTCTTTAAAGAAATCGGCCTTGAGCTTCAATATACAACAAAAAATACAGATATCATTTATGCTAAAAGGCTTGCACAGAGTGCAGATAAAGATAGTGATAACAAAATGGAAGCAGCGCTTGTATACGCTGTAAATTCTGCAAAACCTACAACTCTTGATGCTTTAACAGGTGTAGTACTTGATTATAACGGAAAGCCGTATGAAGCAAAAAAAGCATTGGAGTATACTGATATTGAAGGACATTATGCACAAAAAGAGATAGAGGTACTTGCCGAGTCAGGAATCGGTCTTGAAGGCCCTGAACTCAAACCTGATGAAAAAATCAAGCAAAAAGACTTCCTTCTTTTAATTTCACAGGTAATGAGCAACGGATATGCTTTTTACGGAAAAACAGCCATCAGCAGTGGTTCTGAAACAGATGATCTTTATAAACTGCTTATTCAGGAAGGTATCGTAAAAGAAGATGAAAAGAATCCTGAAGGATTTTTGACCAGAGAAGAAAGCGTCAAATTTGCAATAAGGGCACTTAAGTATGAAAAAGTTGCTGCTCTGAGCGATATCTTCAATTGCACCTTCAAAGACAAGGATGAAATAAACCCTGATCTTATAGGACACGTAGTTATAGCTAAAGGACTTAAAATAGTAAACGGACACGGTGATTATTTCAGACCGAAGGCAGAACTTAAAAAATCAGATGCATTGATTATAATATACAACTACCTGCAGATTTAATACTCACAATATGGCTGAGAGGGTAAACTCCTTCTCAGCTTTTTTTAATGCCTAAGAAAGTGCATTTCTTTCTGGCATCAAAAAAGTCTACCGAAAGGCTGTTCACTGCAGAGAAATACCCTGGCTTTAAATTAGCGAAGCCGACTTTTTTATTTTTTATGGAACTTATAGGAAGCTTTCTTCGTCTAATGTTTTATTAGTATTTAGAGGAGGATATATATATGAAGTTAAAACCTGTAAGACATTATAAAGATCCTTTTTACCCCGCGAAAAAAATTATTTTAGATAATCCAGACATTTTAAAAACAGCACCAAAACGGTGGGCTAAAAATACAAGTATTCAAATTGCTCTTTCTTCACTTCTGCTCATGACTTTAACAGCCTGCGGACCAAAGTACACCTCTACGGTCAAAACCGGAAATCCGGAGAATACTGTTGGTACCCCTATTAATACTGGCGTTTCTGGAACTGATAATGAAATCAAACCCAGTGGCAATGAAAATGGTTATGTTTCACCAATATTTGAACATGGTGAAGGTAGTGGTAGTTTTGGGTGTGATTCTGTAGCCCCTCCGGCTTTTCTATCTGAAGAGGAAGCATATCAGGTAATCAGCGATGAGGCCAGAAAAAGAGGAATTAACCTGGAAAAGAAAAATGAAATACTAAAAAACGTAATGCTTCCTGTTACCTATATTTTTCCCCAAGAACTCATATTTGATCCTAGTAATCCTGAAAAAACCATCACCGAAAGTCAGTCAAAAACACAAAAAAACGGTGATCTGGAACTTGATGGATATGATGAAAATAAGAAAATTGCATTCGAATTTGTATCAGTTTCAGACTTTAAAGGCTGGACAGGAGACTCAAATGTGTGGTGTTCTGTGGAAAGCTACAATTGTCTTGAAGCCTCAAAAATTTTAAGAGAAGGAATTATTGACAAAACGGATAATAAATACATAGGTGTCTTCTATGATCCTATTGCCGGAATTTCTGTCGATAATCTCCAAAATATTGATTCGACTGATAAGAGAACCGAACTTTCTAAAGAACTGCTTCGCCAGCAAGTTGATGACTTTTTAGAATGGCTTCAATCACAAAATGTCATTTAATTTATTACTTATAGGAGAATATTGAAATGGAGATTAAACCCATAGAAAAGTATAAAACACCAAAGTATCCGTTAAAATATATGGTACTTAATAATCCCAACATACTGAAAAACATTCCAAAAAGATGGAAAGGTAATGCAAAAATAGGTATTGCCCTGTCTTCCCTATTGCTCCTTACACTAACTGCCTGTAGTCAAAGCGGCAAAAAACTCCCCGACGAGGTTGTAAGCAGTAATAAACCCGTCGATCTTTCCAACAGAAAAATCGCTGCCAATGTAATTCCCGGTCAGAAAGTATCCCCCATTTTTGAACATGGTGAAGGAAGTGGATCCTTTGGCTGTGTATCAGTATCCCCGCCGGTGTTTTTATCGGAAGAGGAAGCTTTAGGGATTATTGTTGAAGAAGCCTCCAAATATGGATTAACTCTTCACCCTGGTGCTGAAGAATTGGAAACTTCAATAGAATTAAATACTACACAATCACAGGAAGAAATAGTATTTTCCGATACTACTATTATAGACAGGGATACTTCCGTTAAAATTGATCAAAGCAATCATAAATACACAAGGCTGGGCAAAGTTACACTGGACGGCGGTAATGAAGATGGCAGGATATCCTTTGAATATGTATCAGTAGATGATTTCAAGCAATGGAATTCAAATTTCAGTGAGGGTAGTATATTTTACACATACGACATAAAAAAGACTGCCCAAGCCTTCGTGGAAAGCATTAAGGATAAAACCAACCAAAAGTATGTGGGTACTTTTTACGATCCAATGCCTCTTATGGAAGTAATGCTTACGACCGAAGATTCAACTGAAGATTATACTGATAAAGAAATAGCAGCAAAATCCCTTAAAGCATCTGAAAATAATTTAAGAGAGCAGGTTAGAGACTTTATTTGCTGGCTTAAAGCCGAAGGAGCAATATAACCCTTTAAAGGAGGAAATTAAAATGCATTATACATTGCATTTAACAAATGCTTGTAATATGTCCTGTAAATATTGCTATGTAAACGGTGAAAACAAATGCACCATGAGTATTGAAACTGCAAAAAAGGTTGTTGATATGGCGGCCGAAAGCAAAAAAAGCTCGGTAGGAATCATATTCTTTGGCGGAGAGCCCTTGCTTAATAAAGATCTGATCTATGAAACCGTGGACTACTGCAAGTGGAAGGAAAAGAACTGCGACAGTCTTTTCCACTATAAAATCACTACAAATGGGCTTTTGCTTGATGATGCTTTTATGGACTTTTCAACTAAGGTAAACCTTTTCATAGCCATGAGCCATGACGGTGTAAAAGAAGCACATGACAAAAACAGAGTAGATAAGAACAATGATGGTACATTTTCACGGCTTAGTGATAAAATTGACCTTCTTCTATCCAATAGACCTTATGCACCTGTCATGATGGTTGTAAATACCAACACAGTTCAATATTATGCAGAATCGGTAAAATATCTTTATAACAGGGGCTTTAAATATCTCATATGCTCACTTAACTATGCAGGAGACTGGGATGAGAGCTCTATGAAGACTTTGCAGGATCAATATAAAAAACTTGCCGATTTTTACTATGAAAGAACTCTTGCCGAAGATAAATTCTATCTAAGTCCCTTCGAGGTAAAAATCAGTTCACATATTAACAAAGATACTTATTGCAACGAAAGATGCGAACTAGGTAAAAAGCAAATTTCAGTCGGTCCCGACGGACTGCTCTATCCCTGTGTCCAATTTGTAGGAGACAAGCATTATTCAATTGGCAATGTTAATACCGGTATAGATGAAACAAAGCGACAGGAACTCTATAACATCAATGAGGAAGAGAAGGACAGTTGCCGCGAATGTGCCATCAGAGCCCGCTGCAACCATTACTGCGGATGTATGAACAAACAGACTACCGGCAGAATTGACCAGGTTTCTCCCGTACTGTGTGCTCATGAAAGAATTCTTATGCCAATTGCAGATAAGCTGGCCAACAAACTGTTTAAAAAAAGAAATGGAATGTTTATCCAAAAGCATTACAATGATATGTTTCCTCTAATTTCCCTTGTTGAAGACTCTACAAAGCTCAAAAAATAAAATAAGTTTTTCTTCATAAAATATTTGGATTTATTAAATTTTTTAGAACATCCAAACTAAATTGGATTTAATTAATCAAATAAACTTTTTAAAAAAGTTAAAACTAAATGAGAATAAGAATATAGTTTTAAAGGAGGTAGAAATATGGGCTTTTTAGATTTTCTAAATAAAAATGAATCACTGAAAAATGTAACCCGCGATAATATACCAAAGTTTCAATCGTTAAATGAAGAGTTCTCAATGGATATGACTACCGAACCCTATGGTACCAATATAAAAGAATTGGACAATTCTTATTCAGGCAGCGGTGTTGAAATTCAAGACACCAGAAATACTCTTAGAGTAATATACAGCGGTTTGTTAGCCAAAAACGGCGCTAAGGAAATATATGCTGTTATAGGTTATGGAGACAACTTACATTGGGAGAACGTCCAGGAGTATCCAATGCACAAGCTGTCAGCTAAAAAATATGAATTAATTTTCCCGGTAACAAGAGCAGGAGAGATAAATATGGCTTTTAGAGACTCGCAAGATAACTGGGATAACAATTCGGGAAGAAACTTCACTTTTACCAATTATGTTTACGAGGGCAGCCATTAGGCTGTCCCCTTTTTTAAGCGTTTATTTCTCATTTGGTGCTATAACACTTTCAATTGCATATTTGTAAAGCTTTAATTGTGTTTTTGCAGCGCCAGTTTCAATTGTAATTTCATCATCCTTGACATTTATAACCTTACCGATTATTCCTCCGATTGTTATTACCTCATCGCCTTCTTTAATTGAGTTTTGCATATCTTTCCTTGCTTTGTCTTTCTTTTTTTGAGGCATAAATATCATAAAATACATTATACCTATAAATGCCACAGCCGGCAGCAAAGCGCCAAGCAACTCCGGAATACTTCCCATAGTAGACCTCCTTTTTTATATAGATTTATTTATAGCCAAATTTACCAAAGAACTCATTCCTGAAATCCCCAAGTCTGTCTTCCATTATAGCCTTTCTTACGTCTTCCATCAATTTCAATAGAAATCTCAGGTTATGCCATGTAGTAAGCCTTATCCCTAAAACCTCACCGGTCTTTATCAGGTGCCTTATGTATGCTCTGGAAAAATTCCTGCAACAATAGCAATCACACTCAGGATCAAGGGTAGAATAATCTCTTGCATAAGCAGCATCTCTTATAATTACTTTTCCTTTGCTGGTAAGAACAGTCCCATTCCTTCCTATACGTGTCGGAAGTACGCAATCAAACATGTCTATTCCTCTTAGTGCACCCTCTATAAGATAGTCCGGACTTCCTACTCCCATAAGATATCTCGGTTTATTTTCCGGAAGCAACGGTACTGTGCATTCAAGCATTGCGTACATTTCTTCTGCCGGCTCTCCTACACTCAATCCTCCAACTGCGTAGCCTGGAAAATCAAGTTCCAAGAGCTCATAAGCACTCTGCTGCCTCAGTTCCTTGTACATTCCTCCCTGTACTATACCGAAGAGCGCCTGTTTATCTGTATTTTTATGAGTATCCTTACACCTTTTAGCCCACCGGGTAGTTCTCTCCAGAGAGTTTTTTGCATAATTGAAATCGGCAGGATAAGGTATACACTCATCAAAAGCCATTATTATATCTGCTCCAAGGTCATTTTGAACCTTTGTAGCCATCTCAGGGGTAAAAAAGTGTTTTGATCCGTCAATGTGAGATTTAAAGGTAACACCTTCCTCCTTGATATTTCTCAGATCACTGAGGCTGAATACCTGAAACCCTCCACTGTCAGTCAAAATCGGCCTCTCCCAGTTCATAAATCCATGCAATCCGCCGGCATCCCTCACAATGTCATGACCCGGTCTCATATATAGATGGTATGTATTACTTAATATAATCTGAGCTTCTACACTCTTCAGTTCATCAGGAGACATACCCTTCACAGTTGCCTGTGTACCAACCGGCATAAATGCCGGTGTATCAAAGTATCCATGTGGCGTATGTACCCTACCTAATCTTGCTCCTGTCTGTTTACACTTTTTTATAAGTTCATATCTGACTGCGCTCATATTCACCATATTCCTTAATCTATTTTATAAACATCGCATCTCCAAAACTAAAGAACCTGTATTTTTCATTAACAGCTTCACTATAAGCTTTCATGATAGTATCCCTGCCGGCTAAAGCACTTACAAGCATAAGAAGCGTAGATTCCGGTAAATGAAAATTCGTTATTAATCTGTCTACTACTTTAAAATTATAGCCAGGATAGATAAAAATATCCGTCCATCCGCTTTGAGGTTTTAAAATTCCTTTTTCATTTCCGATTGTCTCAACAACTCTACAACTGGTTGTTCCAACCGCAACAATCTTCCCGCCGTTTTTCCTTGCATTATTTATCTTATCACAATCTTCTTCTTTTAAATTATAGTACTCGCTGTGCATTTTATGCTCAAGAATATTTTCAACCTTTACAGGCCTGAAAGTTCCAAGTCCCACATGCAGAGTAACATATGCAATATCTATACCTTTTTCCTTTATCTCATCCAGAAGATCCTTTGTAAAATGAAGTCCGGCAGTGGGAGCTGCTGCAGAGCCCTTATGTTTTGAATATACCGTCTGATACCTTTCCCTGTCCTCAAGCTTCCTGGTTATATATGGTGGAAGAGGCATTATTCCGACCCTGTCCAATATCTGTTCAAATACTCCATCATACTCAAATCTTACAAGCCTGTTCCCTTCCTCAACCACATCTATAATTTCAGCCTTCAGTTCTCCATTGCCAAAAACAAATCTTGAACCGGGTTTAGCCCTTTTTCCAGGCTTTAGAATCACTTCCCATATATCTCCGCCGGTATTCTTCAAAAGTACAAATTCAATCTTGCCACCTGTACCCTCCTTCTCACCGAGAAGTCTGGCAGGTATAACTCTTGTATCGTTTAAAACCAGGCAATCACCCGGATTTAAATACTCAATAATCTCCTTGAAGATTCTGTGTTCTATTTCACCCGTTTTCCTGTCAACCACCATTAACTTGGACTGCTTCCTGTCTGCTAAAGGTTCCTGAGCAATAAGTTCTTCCGGCAGATCATAGAAAAATTCGCTAACTCTCATAATTAATCAAACACCATTTCATAAAAATTGAATATAACATATGTAGAATAATACATTAAAAAGCTATCCATTGCAAGCTATAATAAGAAATTGCCCGTTATATATATTATTGATAATAACAAAAAATTTATGTTATTTAACTCAACTTTACCACAGTATTTATGAGTTTTTTGCTGCTAAAGAAGCATTGCGCACCCTATAAACTATTCTTGGGAATATTAAAGGGCTTTTAAAGAATTTTTTATTCTTGAATTGTTTTTCAAATACTGTATAATTATATTTCATACTATAAATTAAGGGAGATGACAATGTTGAGATTAAAAAAAGTTTTATCTGCTTTACTAATTTCTGGAATGGTTTTTTCATTAAGTGCATGCAACAGCAATCTGGCTTTGTTTATAAATGTCAAAGCCGGCGATAATTATAAGTATCACATGCTAATGAATCAAACTACCAACACGGAAACAATGGGTCAAAAAACCTCATCAAAACAAGATATGACTACTGATTATACTATTAGTGTTGCTGATGTGGATTCTGAAGGAAATATAACACTAAACTACAAGTATGACGCTATAAAGGTAGATATGGAGACCAACGGCACAAAACAGACTATCGATTCCAATGCTTCAGATTCCGACGATCCTACTTCAGGAATGTACAAAAGTCTGATCGGCAAAGGTTTTTCGACTAAAATGACCAAATATGGCGAAATCAAAGAAGTTAGTGGTATCGACGAAATGATAAATTCAATGGTTGAATCTATTGACTCCGGCGATAGTGAAGAAATGGCTGCGATTATAGAACAAACTAAAGCTTCCCTAAAGGAAAGCTTCGGGGACGAGGCTATCAAATCAAGCATTCAGCAGTCAACTAACATATTTCCAAAAACCAGTATAAAAATAGGCGATTCATGGGATGTAAACAGCAGCATTAAAGCGCTTGTGCCAATGGATATAAAAACTACCTATACCCTCGATAAGGTCGAAAACGGTATTGCTTATGTCTCACTTAAATCTGAGTACAAGACAGATAATTCCGAGGCCAGCGATTTTATGGGCATGAAAATGACTACAGATTTGTCCGGTACTATGACTGGTACAATCAAAGCCAACATCAAAAACGGGTTCTTATCTGAGGGAGAGATCACTCAGAATATGACAGGTAAAATGAGTATTAATGTTCCTGCTTCAGATGGAGTTGCTGAACAAACCATTGATATGCCAATGGATTCAGTCAGTACCGTTACGTATACAACAACAAAAATGTAATCACATTTAAAAACAAAAACTCGGTTGGCTAATAATGCCTCCGAGTTTTTTTTAATATGAGTTTGCCAAGAAAACAATAATACCTACTCAACCTTGGTACCTGTAAAGTAATGGGTAAGAATCTCTTTATATGTAAAACCTTCATTAGCCATTCCTTTTGCTCCTTCCTGACTCATTCCTATTCCATGACCCCAGCCCTTTCCGGTAAAAATATATGTAGTCGGAACAGCCGGTACAGTCTTTTTTGTATTATCGGAGCTAACTATACTCACGTTGCTTGACGTGTTAATTGTCTTCACACCCGATGATGTCATTACTTTTTTCCCGTTCAACTGTGTACTTAATGAACTTCCATCCTGAGCCAAAATAGTCACATCGGAATCTGTTGTAATGTCATACCACTGGCTGTCAAGACTTAGGAATGACCTTGTATTACCATTTGTATAAATGCGTTGGTCACTTGATCCCTTAACTACAACTTCGATGGCCCTTCCAGCTTCCGATCTTTTGGTAATATATACAGCCTGAATGCTTCCAAGCTTAAATCCTCTTTGTGTCATTATTTCGCCTATTTTTTTCGCGGTATAGGAAACTTGCCAATTGTAATGCCACGATTTCCCTGATTCATATGGATCGTCAACACTTATCAAATACGGATAACCCTCACTTCCCCATACATTTTTAACATCCTCGGTTTTGCCCCCACTTGAACTGAAATAAAAAACTGCAGCCGGCTTGCCTTTATATGTAACAACCTCACCCTTTGTATCATTTATGGCCTTGTTTGTCCGGGAATTCTCAACACTATACCCTTTATAGACCTGAGTATAAGTAGTTGTACAAAGATTAAAGTTAAGATGACTGTACTTTGATAAATTGTTCATAGTATAGGTTCTGGCTGCGACGGCTTGAGCCTTTAATGCTTCAGCATGTGAACCTGCTTCTATTTCTCCGGGGACAACTCCGTAAAGATATTCTTCGGTCGGTAAAACATTTATTATCGTCATATCACTTCCGGTTTGTCTTAGTACTTCAAGCCCTCCCCTGTATATCTTTTTGCTATCGCCATTTACTCTAAATAAAGAAGGCGAACCTCCTTCACATGGATAAATCCTCAAGGCTGCACTCACACTGTCATAAACCAACTTTACCTGACCGTCGGAAGAACAAACCACAATCCTTGTGGCTGAAGGAGAAATAACACTATATTCTAAAACACCATCAAAAGCCGCCTGTATAGAATTCTTGTCCGGATAAAATCCACACCAAATTTGCCATGAATCTGCAAATACGGGATATGCGTCAATACCACTTTTCCTTAATTCTTTAAGCTTTGGCACCAACTCATCGTAACTTCCATAGCTTCCGAGATTAGCGTGGTATGCTCCTACTTTATCGCCTTCCGGGATTGCCTTCGTATCAGGACTATACTCCGTAAGTGTACCGCCCTTATTTACATAAAAGGCATCCTTTCTTACTGTTATGGGGCTATTTGCCTGTTCTTCAGCAAGAACTGTAAATCCGTTTTCACCATAACTTCCTATTTGCAATCCATTTTCGCTATCAACAGTAAAGCTTGACACAGCCGTATATTGTTGGGTCTTGTTGTCATTAAAAAACAACCCGATTCTGACCTGTTCCGGCACACCCGGATATGCCCAGCCTATGACACTTGATAAAAATGAAATTATTAGTGAAAAGACAATAAGAATTACCTTTTTTAAGAGAGATGTTTTCATCCTATGTACATTTTTCTCTTTACCAGACTCAGTTTCCAGCCTATAAAACTCACTTATCATATTTTTTCCTCCAATTTATCCTTTGTAAAATAAACTTTTCCATATTAACAATATATTCGACAAAACTTTCCACACCCCTTTATTGTAACATAAATGTAAACTCAAAATCATCATAATTAAGGTTAAAAAACTTTTTACAAAATTAATTTCAAATAGAATTTTTCGAACTAAAAATAAAGGTCACAAATATTAAAGGATGCATATATTATTATTATAAATGAAAACTATAAAACTAAATTTATAGTCCCTATTTCAGTATAATTTGCACTAAAAGCAATACTAAGAAACAAATTGTTTGACAATCGATACTTAAGATGTTAGAATTATTAAAAAATAATGTGTGATAGAGGTGCGGTTTTCAATAGTATACTTACTGAAAAGTGTTGGCTTTGGAGAGGTAAGTTGAAAGGGTAAACTGCCGAAGAACAGATTTCCAATATAGATTTGTTCTGGTCATTCGGTTAATAGCCGTCTGATTGTCATCAATTGTTTGATGGAGCGCTATCAGTTCTTACTATAAAGTTGTACATAGTACTTCCTTTATACAAAACAAATGAACTGCTGGTATCCATACCAGCTTTTTTATTTGTATAGGAAATCTTTCTTTCCTAATAATATAAGATGGTAAAGCGTAAACACACATCGTTTAAAATATTAAATTACTAGATAATAAAACGGTCACTAGGAGGTAATTATTATGAAAAAGATTAACTTGGCAGTTGTCGGAGCTACTGGGATGGTAGGCAGAACTTTTTTGAAAGTGTTGGAAGAAAGAAATTTACCTGTTGAAAATATATATTTCTTTTCTTCAAGCCGTTCTGCAGGATCAAAGATAAATTTCAACGAAAAAGAGTACATTGTTGAAGAACTTACAGAAACTTCTTTCGATAGAGGCATTGATATCGCGCTTTTCTCTGCTGGTGGAAGCACAAGCGAAAAATTTGCACCTATAGCTGCTTCAAAGGGTTGTGTAGTTGTAGATAACAGCAGCCAATGGAGAATGGATCCAACTGTTCCTTTGGTAGTTCCGGAAGTTAACCCACAGGACATCTCCTGGCATAAAGGAATTATTGCAAATCCAAACTGCTCAACAATACAGGCTGTAGTTGCTTTAAAACCACTCCATGATAAATACAAAATTAAAAGAGTTGTTTACTCAACATATCAAGCTGTTTCAGGTGCAGGAATGAAAGGTTATACAGACCTTGAAGACGGACTCAAGGGTGAAGCTCCTAAAAAGTTCCCTCACGCTATTGCCGGAAACTGTCTACCCCATATTGACGTATTCCTTCCAAACGGATATACAAAGGAAGAGGAAAAAATGGTGAACGAAACCAGAAAAATCCTTGGAGACCAAAGCTTGAGGGTTACTGCTACAACAGTAAGAGTACCTGTATTTAACGGACATAGTGAATCAATCAACGTTGAGTTTGAAAAACAGTTCGATCTTGATGAATTGAAGGAAGCATTAAGAAGTGCTCCAGGACTGATAGTTCAGGACGATCCTCAGAACAATGTATATCCTATGGCTATTAATGCATCAGGCAAAGATGAAACTTTTGTAGGCAGAATCCGCCGTGATGAAAGTGTTGAGAGCGGAGTTAACCTATGGGTTGTTGCGGACAATATCAGAAAAGGAGCAGCTACAAATGCTGTTCAGATTGCTCAGGAACTCATCAAAATGTGGAACAAGTAATGAAACCATGGAATATTTTCCCCTGCTCGTTAGCGTTTTAATCAACGCTAACAGTGCAGGTTTACAGCACATAAGTGATGTGATGCAAACTACCTTAAGGAAGGATGTTAATTATGAAGAATCCAATATTCACAGGTTCAGCAGTGGCAATTGTCACCCCTTTTACCGAAACCGGTGTAGACTTTGAAAAGTTGGAAGAACTTATTGAATATCAGATAAAAGAGGGCACTGATGCACTTGTAGTATGCGGTAGTACCGGTGAAGCATCAACAATGCCTGATAATGAGCATAAGGCAGTAATTAAATTTGCTGTTGAGAAAGTAAACAAGAGAATACCGGTTATTGCCGGCGCAGGAAGTAACGACACAAAACATGCAATAGATCTGACACAATATGCTGAATCGGTTGGTGCAGATGCAATTTTGAGTGTTACTCCCTATTACAATAAAACTACTCCAAAGGGTATTTATGAACATTTCAGGTTAATAGCCGGTAGCGTAAAAATACCAATTATCCTTTATAACGTACCTTCAAGAACCAGTTTGAACATTGATCCCCAAACCGTTAAAGCTCTATCAGAAATAGAGAACATAACTGCCATAAAGGAATGTAATCTCAACCAGGTTGGTGAAATTGTGAGCCTTTGTGGAGACAATTTTACAGTATATTCAGGAAATGATGATCAGATACTGCCTCTTCTGGCTCTTGGTGGAAAAGGTGTAATCTCGGTAATGGCAAATATTATTCCAAAGAAAACCCACGATCTTGTTGCCACTTTTTTAGCCGGTGAACTTGAGACTAGCAGAAAATTTCAGCTTGAGGCTTTAGAGCTTGTTAAAGCTCTATTTGTCGAAGTAAGCCCGATACCAATAAAGGCAGCAATGAATCTTATGGGTATGAATGTTGGTAAGTGCCGTTTACCTCTTGTTGAAATGAGCGAAAAAAATATTAAATACTTGCAAGACACCTTAAAGCACTATGGCTTGATTTAATCCAAAATTACGCCGTATTTATACGGCGTTTTAAATTTAAAAATAAAGTGTATACTTAAAGTAAAAAAGGAAGTGCATGTTCAAATGATAAATATATTGTTAAGCGGCTGCAACGGCAGAATGGGTCAGGTAATTACCAGACTTGCATCGCAGCGGGAAGAATTAAAAATAGCAGCCGGTTATGACCAAAATACATCCATCCAGAATACATACCCTGTTTATTCGGATTTAAGCAAGTGCAATATTGATGTTGATGTAATTATTGATTTCTCTCATCCTGCTGCTTTAGACAATTTGATGCAGTTTGCAGTTTCAAAGAAAATACCTGCTGTTATTGCAACTACAGGTCTTTCCAATACACAGGTACAAACGCTAAAAGATGCTTCAAAAAGAATTCCTGTATTCTTTTCTGCTAATATGTCATTAGGCGTAAACCTTTTGATTGATTTAGTAAAAAAGGCTGCACGTGTGCTTGAGAAAGACTTTGACATTGAAATTGTTGAAAAACACCATAATCAGAAGATAGATGCTCCAAGTGGTACAGCATTAGCTATCGCAGACGCTATCAATACCTCTTTAGAGCAGCAACAGGAATATATTTATGACAGACACTCAAGAAGGAAAAAAAGGAGCAAAACCGAAATTGGAATACATGCAGTCAGAGGTGGAACGATAGTCGGCGATCATTCGGTTATTTTTGCCGGTAATGACGAAATAATCGAGATAAACCATATAGCCACATCAAAAGAAATTTTTGCAGTTGGCTCCCTTAATGCTGCAATATTTCTGCATAAAAAAAATGCCGGAATGTATAACATGGATGATCTCATTCAAAGTAAGTAAAACTCCATAATTATAACTCCAGGAGGTGTTTTTGATGTCTCAAAAACCAGTTACAAGTATTGATGTTACGTATAATGTTTCACTCATAACACTCAATAACCTTCCTAACAACATCAAGCTGATATCAGAGATATTTACTTCAATAGCAAATGAAGGAATCAGCATTGATATGGTAAGCAAATCCGCCGCATTAAGAGGTAACACTACCATATCCTTCAGCCTCCTTTATGATGATCTCGTAAAGGCCATGAGTTCTATTAACAAGTTTAAGGATCAGATCGGCAACCTTAGCATTGAAATCGATAGTTTTAATACAAAGTTCTGTATATTCGGCAAGAATATGAAGGACATTCCGGGAGTTGCTGCAAGATTATTTACCGTGCTTGCAGGTGAAGGAATTGAGGTTAAACTTGTTACTACTTCTGAATCGGATATTTCATGCCTTATTGATGAAAAAGATGCGGATAAAGCTTGTGAATCTGTAAAAAAAGAATTTGATTTGGACTAAGGTCAGGTAAAATTTGAATAACATACATCAAATATAACTTCCACCTTCTGTGGAAGTTATATTTTTCTCTATCCTTAAGCAATTCACAACCTATTACACGTTAACACTTCTTCCATGATATGAAGTCTTTAATACTCTATACCTTCTCTTGCAGCAATACCTTTTTCAAAAGGGTGCTTTATGCATCCTACCTGTGAAACATAGTCAGCAGCTTCGATTATTTCTGTCGGAACATTTCTTCCTGTAAGTATCAATTCAATGTTCTCCGGCTTATTTTTAATTATATCCAGCACATCGTCAATTTTAACAAGTCCATTGCCTAGCACAGCCATTATTTCATCAAGTATCAAAACTTCACAAGCTCCAGCTTGAAAAGTTTCTTTAACAAAATCAAACGCTCTGGATATTTCAACTTTTAGCTCTTCAATTTCTGCCTCACCTAAACTCCAAATAAAACCCCTTTTTTTTTCAAAGCGAAACACCTTAAAACCGGGCTCTAAATTCTTTAAAGTCAAAAGTTCTCCAGTTTCACTGCTCTTTAAAAATTGAACCATATATACGGTTTTACCTCTGCCATATGCTCTTATCCCCTGCCCTATTGCTGCTGTCGTCTTGCCCTTGCCATCTCCTGTATATACCTGAATCAAACCCTTCTCCATTTTCATCCCACACTTTTTCATTGTTTTCCACTAATTTTAACAATTGTACTAGAGTTTTTCAACCTTATTATTTCCATAGGGTGTATGTAATAGTTGTGAAGAAAAATATTCCAGAAACTTAAGTTTCGCAGTTTAGAGCCTGTAAATGCTCCTCGGGGTCGAGCAAAACTCGCTTCGCTCAAACAATGCTCTCCCTTTCCTCGTCGTATTAACAGGCTCTACAACTTGCTTCACAATGTTCCTTCCATATTTTCCTTCACTTAAAAAACATACACCCATTTCCATAAAATTTTATGAAAAAACTATTGACACAAATTAATTATGTTAGTATAATCTATTATGCTGATTGAAAAACGCAAGATAAATTATTTCTTCAGCTTGTATTACAAGTAAATATGCGGTCGTGGCGGAACTGGCAGACGCGTACGTTTGAGGGGCGTATGGGAGACCGTATGGGTTCAAGTCCCATCGACCGCACCAAAGAAAAACCATCGAGTAGTCGATGGTTTTCTTTACTTTATAGTTTTATTTGTCTGATATCACCTATCAGATTAAGCCTATTGTTTATCATCATCCTCGCTGTCAATAACATCAGTCAAATCCTCAGATAATTCTGTTATCAAACCGATTTGATAACTTTTTCCCAAACTTCTATAAGCTAAATTTCTTTTTTGATTCAGTTTATATACAGCATAAATCATGGAGTAAATAGCAGTCATTATTATACCCGCAATTAGCCCGGATGACTGACCTGAAATAAACGGCATGCTAAGAATTATTGTAATCAAACTTATTAATACTATCCATGAGGTATATGGGTATCCAGGTAACTGGCACTTTCCACTTGGAGGACATCCATTCAATTTCCGGAATCGAATATGTGTAGCCATAATGGCAGCATATACGAACAAAAGAGAAAAACCACCCGCACTAACAAGGAACAGATAAACCTTTGGTAGTAGAAGGCCCATACCTAATCCTATAAGCATCGCAAAACCCGAAAATAATATACCGCGGTAAGGAACGCTCTTTTCATCTTTTAACCATTTAGGTGCAAGACCTTCATCTGCAAGTGACTTTATCATCCTCCCAAGCCCAAACATAGCTGCCAGCATTGTAGAAATAATTGCAGTTATAAGCACCAGATTGAGAGCAATACCTGCCCAGCCAATTCCCAACCTGCTAAGTGCTGCTACCATAGGACTCATATCCTCACTCAATTCAGCCGTAGGAATCAACGGAAGAATTACTGCTATAGATATTATATAGAATCCTACAAGACCTATAACTGTATAATTAATAGCCTTGGGAACTATTTTTGCAGGGTTTTCCGTCTCTGATGAAGCAAGACCAATTATCTCGAACCCGGCATAAGAAAGCATTACTATAAGCATGCTTCCTGCAACACCCTTTAATCCTCCCGGCATAAATGCTTCAGTAGTTAGTGCACCTGCACCAATAGGCGAAGTTTCTGGAATTATTCCGGCTATAAATGCAAATGCTAAAATTATAAACGATGCTATTGCCAATAACTTTACTGCTGCCAACCCACTTTCAAGCTTGCTTATTCTATCAGCTCCCAAAAGATTAAGCAGAGTAATACCTATTATTATTAAGCTTCCGAGCAATGGTATGGATATTTTCGGAAACCAATGCCTTACCAGAATTGATGCTGCAGTCGCTTCACTAGACATAGCAAGAGACATACCAGTCCAGTACACCCACCCGACAATAAAACCAACTCCCTGCCCGAAGCTCTGGGCTGCAAAGGACCTAAAAGACACAGCATTGGGGTTTGCCACAGTCATTTCAGATAATGCATAAAGAATAAAATATACCAATGCTCCACCTAATATATACGATATCAATATTGCAGGCCCCGCTGCATGAATAGCAACCGACGATCCAAGGAAAAATGAACCTCCGATTACGGTCCCTAATGCCATCATTGCAAGCTGCCATGCAGACAGTCCTCTATGATTTTTTGTCATAATCTTTTTCTCCTTGACTGGTACTTTATCTGCAAATTGAATTTTACCTTTGTTTCAAAAGTATTATCCCACAAAAATAAAAATTCATTCCGGCATGTTAAGAACATTTGGTGAACACTGTTCAACATTCTTTTCCAAATATTATGCACCTATTTATATTAAGTTTACATATTATGTATTAGTTCCATGCGATTTTACAAGCGTAGCCCAAACAGCCTTTAACACTGAAATATTCTGGAATGATAGGATTAAAGAACATGCTACTTGCATCAGAGATCTTTTAGACTCCACTGAAGAAGAATTGGTTAAGAAAGCCAATGGATTTGCCAATAAATCCATTGACCTGGAAGAAATTCCCATAAAAAACGAAGGATAAGCTTTTACTATACCCTCCGTAGCCCGATTAAGCATAATTGCAATATCTGATATCAGTAAATAATACCTTTTGATTCCAGTACATTCGCTCCGCAAATCCCTGTGTTCCATTTTACAAACACGCATCACTCAACACTTTACCAATACTATCATGCAACACCAGATTTGCTTTACTGTCATATGGTGTCTGAGATTTATTGATCAGTATGAGCTTATTACCCGTATAGTACGAAATCAAACCTGATGCAGGATATACAGATAACGAGGTACCGCCGACAATAAGAACGTCTGCCTTTGATATATAGCGAAGAGAGGCTTGAAGAACATCACTGTCTAAAGCTTCCTCGTACAGCACCACATCCGGTTTTATTATTCCACCGCAGGCATCACATTCAGGGATATCTTCTGAACTTAAAATAAAGCTTAATTCAAAATACTTATGACAATCTACACAGTAGTTTCTGTGTATTGAGCCGTGAAGTTCCAGGACATTTTTACTTCCCGCACTTTGATGGAGACCGTCGATATTTTGAGTTATAACCGCACTAAGCTTCCCTTGCTTTTCCAATTCTGCCAATGCACAATGTGCATTATTGGGTTTGGAGGCTTTATAAATCATTTTACTTTTATAAAACTCGTAAAATTCTCTGGTATGCTTTACAAAAAATGTGTGCGACAATATTTCTTCAGGCGAATAGGTATTCTTTGTAATTTCATTATATAGACCACCTGCACTCCTGAAGTCAGGAATTCCACTTTCCGTTGATACACCTGCACCACCAAAAAACACTATATTATCCGAATGACTTATAATCTCTTTCAGTTTAGCAATACTCATTAAAACCACCTCACATTAATATCTGTTTACACCCTAATATAATTACTCATTTCAAAACGTATGAGGCCAATACACTCTGTAGCTCATAAATATCTAAACTTTTGTTAAATTGTTTTTGAATTGGCAGCTGTGTTCCGGAAATCCAAACTTTAAGTTCTGCATCCAAATCAAAGTTTCCGGCTGTCTCTATACTAAAGTGAGTAATACTTCTATATGGAATTGAGTGATATTCAACCTTTTTTGCTGTCATCCCCTGTTTATCAACCAGCAATAGTCGTTTATTTGTAAATATAATGAGATCCCTTATAAGTTTATATGCCTTTTCGACCTCTTCTTCATCTGTCAAAAGCCTTTTCATCTCGCGCTCTACATCCCCGGTATCCAATTCCGATGCATTTCCCAACAAACCATCAAATAAACCCATTATATTAACTCTCCTTTACAACTATTTTTTACATTGTATAACAACTTTTAAAATTATTCCACCTTCTTTTGCAGAATGCAAATATAGTATTGCCGATATATGCATAATTCATTACAACAAGATATAGAATCATTGATAAACCCCACAGAATCACAATTATTGTGACTTTGTGGGGTCTTATTCCACGTAATAACTAAACAATTTATGCTCTTTGCGGCTGTTGAGTATTAATTGAGTTTATTACTTCCTGTGTAACATCCTTCCCACCTGAGAAATTAGTAAACAGTGCACCAATAGTGTATATTGGCCCCCATGGAATCCCCCACCAGCCAAACAGTAATGAAAGCAAAATATATTTTAAGCCTTTGCCAACTGCACTTTCCCCACTTCTGATAAAATAAACATCTGAGCCACGTTTAAACGTCATTACAATTATTGAAAAACAATATTGATAGACAACAAATTTCCCTCCACGCTGCAACTCCTCATTTAACTGTTGACCTGTCATACCTTCGATTCCTTTAATACTACTCATCAAGCTTCCCCCTAAAAAATTAATTTCAGACCATTATTATGCATACAAATTGTGTTCTGCATTCTCATTTTATCACAGGTACATGGGGCCTGAAAACATATAAAACAAATAATGCTAATTACCGTTAAGTTCATTTACCAGACGACGGTATTCTATCTCGAGAGCTTCTTTGTCAGCATTAGGACTTGAAAGCTTTGACACCGTTTCAGCTATTTTCATTTTCAACAATATTTGCTCAGTTTCACTCTTAACCTTTTCCTGAGTTTTTTGCCTTCCCAATTTATACTCCTCCAACGTGCCTTCAAAACTGGTTATAGTCTGATTATCAAAAATAAGAAGTCTGTCAGCAACCGAGTTTACAAAGGCACTATCATGCGAAACGAACAGGACTGTTCCCTCATATTCGGAAAGGACATCCTCCAGGGCTTCTATAGACAACATATCGAGATAATTGGTAGGCTCATCTAAAAGCAGAATATTTGCATCTGAAACAAAAAGTTTAGCAAAAGAAACCTTTATCCTTTCTCCACCACTTAACCACTGAACCTCTTTATAAACGTCATCCGTCCGGATGAGTAATCGGGCGAGAATTGTACGCACTACAGTCTGTGTTTGAACGCTATCCCTCATTACGTTTTCCAAGACTGTTTTGCTGTAATCCAGATTTTCAAACCCTTGATGAAAATACCCAATTTTTGCTTTTGGCACTATACGTATATTGTCATTCAAGTTTTGATAAATAAGATTCAGCAGAGTACTCTTTCCTGTGCCATTCTCACCCCATAGTGCAGTCTTTGTGCCATTAGGTATATTAAAACAGGCTTTGTTAAATAACTTCCTGCTTCCATAACCAAAGGACAACCCGTCAGATGAAATTACAATTTTGTTTTCAGGCGGGTTTGTCAAAGAAAAATCCAACTTTATTTTAGGAAGATCTCTTGGTTTTTCCTTAACCTCAAGTTTTTCAATGCGGGTTTCCATAATATTAATTGATTTGTGGATTTTCTTCTGTTTTTGCGTAGTCTCTCTCTTGTGTAGCCTTGCTTCGGAATTCCCCATCCTTTTTGGAGCTTTTCTCATTGATTGCCATTTACTCTGCCTTTCAGATATTGCAGATTCAAGACTTATCTTTTTAGATATATAATTGTCATACTCAGCCAATGCCTGCTCCTGTTCAATTTCATTCTGCTTCTTGTAGAAAGAGAAGTTGCCGTTATAGGACTTTAGCTTTCCGTCTCTAACCTCAATTATTCTGTTGCAAAGACCATCTAAAAGATTCCTGTCATGGCTGATAAGCAAAAACGTGTCCACTTTAGAGAGCTTCTGCTTTAAGAGTTCAATACCTTTATAGTCGAGATTTGCCGTAGGTTCATCAGCAAATACAATAAGATTTTCACTGTTAAAAGCATTGACAATTTTTATCCTGGCTTTTTCTCCTCCGCTAAATGCTTTTTGATGTGCCTTATGTGACAAATTAAACTCCTTAAGCAGCTTCTGTCCTGCGCTGATGCTTTCATCGGAAAACTGACGTATATAGGCTATGTTACAAAATTGCTTTACAAAACCTTCATCGGGTTCAATATCCTTTGAAAGAATATTCAGAAGAGTTGTCTTGCCTGAGCCGTTCTGGCCTACTATCCCAATTTTCTCACCCGAGTAAATTTTTAATTCGTCAATATCAATTATAAGCCTGTCTCTATAGTATTTTTTAATATTTGCAGCTTCTAATATAAGCATAAAAAAATCTCTCCTCTCACCCTTTTAGTGTGCCGGAAAGATACAAACAGCCATAAGAACAGAAATACAGCAAGGTACTAACTGACTAATAGATGGTTTGTTACGCTAATCCAGCACAAAACAAGAGCATATTGCTCTCCTTTAAAAATCAATACATAAAGGAACATTGCAAAGCATATTCCTTAAACAAAAATGATTTTTTGCTGAATTAGCCAATCTTCATCAATACATACCTTACCCTTTCTTAATCGTTAACTTAATTTTACTCTATAAAAAAACATAAATCAAGATTCATACATAGGGAAAATTATCAAAGTTATTAACAAAAATTTCGTGAAGTTCATTTGAGTATTCAAAATAATTCCCATTAACCAAAAGCCCCGGACAGTCATCGGATGCCATTCTTATATCCATGTTTGTTCCATCGCTAAAAGTCAATGTAAGGACTCCATCATGCGGACTCTTACCTGGTCTGGATTGTCTGGCTTTCTGCAACTCTTCTTCTATTTCCTTAAGGATTGATTTATCCTCTATTATTGAATCATAAGTCCTGGTATTTGTCCTGAAACTGTACTTTGCCTTAACCAAATCCTTGAACACAGAAGTGTCAAAAATTTCAAACCCCAGTTTTTCTTTTGCAATTCCAAGAATCAACTCTGAGAGAACAGGATTATTAATGTATTGTCCATTGCTTAAAAATGTCTGCCTGTCATCACAAACATAATACCAATCTTCGATTCCACCATCTAATTTAAAGTATAAATTAATAAACCTATATTCACTTGGCTCTTTTGAACTTTTCATCCTTTTGCTCAAAGATTGAGCCTTCTTGATCCTCTCAACCTCTTCATTACTGAATTCATAATATCCTGATAGATTTTTTTTATTTATACAGGAAATAAAATTCTTCTCCGGCTCCTTAGCACTTGAATATTCTTCTTCATGATAATTTTCCAGAAGCTTCTCCACACCTTTAAACTTCTCAAGCTTCCCGATTGGCGCAGAAACATAACCTATAAATCCATGCTTATATTCATAATCATACTCCTCATAATCATCATATCCTCTGAAGTATACCAAATCATCATGCTCTCCTGTAACAGGCATCATGATCTCATTGAAAATAATCTCTGTTTCTTTTCCATCTATATTGTATTTAAATCCCCTTATATTTTCATTATAGTGTAGTGTAATGATAGTTTCTTCTTCCCTCATTTTATTATCTTCCTCGGGAATAAACTTATAGTCTGCATAGTCTAGATCATTTACAAATCTGGCATCCAAACTTTTTATAAGTTCATCCTGCTTTTCCCAATCAAGATATGAATACCCGTACTTTGCTTCCTTACCAGATACAGATATAGAATCGGGCACAGGAAAATTCTTAGGAAGATAGGGTTTAAAAAGCTGACCATCACGATTCAGAGTTTCCTTAAGGTGTAGGTCACTCAATATATCTGCCACATCTGGCTGAATTTCACCGCCAATTCGCCAACTGCCAAGGCTTAAAAAAAGAAATCCATTTTCCTCTGTCAGATTATCCAAATAAATTGCAATCTTAGGTGGAATCATTGAATATATTGCAGACCAAAAAGCTCCCTGGTATATTTTTTCGCCATCAGATACCACCACAAAACTTCGCTGCAAAAGTTCATTACTTATCTTTTTGTTATTCTTGATTTTCAAGCTGTGATCATCCCAGTTATATGAAACAATATCATCTTTAGAAATCAGTGGTTCGTTCTCAAGCACAAGTGAATTTAAATCCTCTACTTCTCCAGTGTACTTCTGATTACTCCCTGCAACAAGGTAAATTTCCATTCCACTCTTTTTATTTTCATTAGTTTTCACCGGGGTGTTACCATTGTTTTCTGCAAGACGATCACCATCATTTCCACCATACGGATTGGTTAGAAGTACCACTCCCAATACAATAATAACTAACGCCGACAGCGCTGCCATCCAAAAGCCCGACTTTTTATAGTTCATAATACCTTTGATCCTGCTTTTAATGCCACCCTCTCCAAATGCCAATAGTCCAGCATTCAGATAAGAATTCTGTTTGGCTGAAAGATTTATGAGTGAGGTCGCATAATCACTTCTTATATCCTTATCATATACAGCCAACACTCTTTCATCACAAGACATCTCCATATCCTTTTGGAACAGAATAAAAGAAAGCCATATTACAGGATTAAACCAATGTATGCATGCCACTATTACCGATAACGGCTTGAAAAAATAGTCAAGCCTCTTAATATGTATAAGCTCGTGAGTGATAATATGTTTCAAATCAAACAGATTATTATCTTTTACTAATGACAAAGGCAATAAGATTCTTGGCTTAAAAAAGCCACACACTATTGGAGAATTTATTTCATCGGAATAGAATATACGTACTTTTCTTCTCAGCTTCAGCATTTTACTTGTTTCTTCCAAAATATTGTTGTCTTTATACAAAATTGCTGTTTGTAGCCTTCTCACTGTACGAATGTACATAATTATGCTGCTTGCCAACAAACTCATAAGACCAAAAGCCCATATTACAGCAGCAATAAACATAAACCCTTGCTTGTAATCTTTTGCCTCACTGTTTTCTCCTGAAGTATATGTGTCCAAGGAATTTATAACTTCGGTTTTATGATGTGAGGTTTCAGTTATTGCACCATTATATATTTGAATAGATTCTTTCACAGATTCAGTGTCAATATTATCAGGCACATAACGTATTATTCCGATGTTCTGCATACCACCACTTATTTTCGTTGTCTCAGGAACAGGCAACACATTAAATATACTGAATACTGCTGCAAAATAAACAGGGATTAAAAGCCTTACAAGTACTATTGACCATAATGCATAGCTAAATGTTTTTGGCAATCTGTTTCTAAAAACAAATCTGATAAGCATTAAAAGAATTGCAACTATAGAAGCAGCAAGGCTCATATTCAATACCTGATTGAAAATTCTCACAAGCACACTGATCACTCCCCACCGTCATACTCTTCAACTATTTTCTTGAGCTCATCAATCTCATCTTTTGACAATTTTTCCTTATGTAAAAAGGCACTGAAAAACAATTTCAGCGATCCACCATATATCCTGTCAATATGTTCCTCTGTTTCAGCCTTCATTACCTGCTCACGGTCAATCAGAGTGCTGACTATTGTATTTTCATTCTTTATAGCACCACGTTCACAAAGCCTTCGAATTACTGTATATGTAGTTGACTTTTTCCACCCAAGTTCATCAAACACAATTTTTACAAGGTCTGTGCTTGATATTGGCTCATTGTCCCAAATAATATTCATAAATCTATATTCTGCCTCAAATATCTTAACTTTTTCCACTTTCATACCTCCAATTATGATTTAATGCATTAAACCTTTTTGTTTATAGTCTAATATATTAAACCAGAATTGTCAATACAAAAACTGGTTTTGTGAACTCCTAAATACACATAAAAAGACAATTCCCTTTTGTAGAGAATTGCCCTTTTTATTGCAAAATTATTTCGCCGTTGTAAATTCTTTAATTATACCTAATAGGAACTGTTTATATACTCCAAAATCAATTGAATTCACCTTCCCATCTCCATTAACATCTGCTGCCTCCAAACCGTATTTATAAGTGAAGCTTTTAATCATACCAAGCAGGTATTGTTTGCATAATCCAAAGTCAATTGAATTTGTGTTTCCGTCACCGTTTAAATCACCTACTACATATTCCGGTTCAACTATTACAGGACCTACGTTTTTTGCTTCCATTTTCTGCGAAAACGGCTTGAATACCGTTGATAACAATGGATCTCCATGTGTAATACAAAAATGGCTCTGTGTTATGTAATTGTAATTCCATAACAGAACGCCTGCTGCGTCATTTTCCAAAACCGTGTCAAAAACTGCATTCCAATACTCCTCTTTATCGTGTATGCTGTTAAATTCTCCAATTATAATCGGCTTTTTAACAACCTGGTGAGCATCATCAATCCAGGCCTTTACAAGAGTCCTTGTCTGGTCAGGAGAAAGATTTGCCCATGGCTCATCAGGATATGGATGTGCTGAGCAAAAATCTATGTAGGGCGATTCATGAATATTGATAAAGGGATTTCCCTCGTCTCCTCCAAAACCGTATTTTGCTTCATGGCCTTCAATTCCAGTACCAACCATATGATTTGGGTCAAGACTCTTTATGTAACCCGCCATTTCATCAACCCAGGCTCTCAGTGTAGTACCTGTAGAGTTCTCATTAATTGTGGCATCCTGATACCTTGGTTCATTCATCAGTTCCCATGCAAATATTGTGGTATCATCTTTGTAATTGATTCCAGTATAATGGTTAACCCTGTTTATAAAGCGCTCTGCATAAGCTTTGTAACCGGCTTTCAACTCTTCGTTCCTAAAAAATTCCGTCCTTGCATTGTGGTTTCCGTAAGGAAGTCCCTCCCATTTAAGTCTGGAATCTATTCCCCCATATGCCTCCCAATAATTTTCCAAAGTAATTATTAACTTTATACCATGATTTTTAGCAGACACCATTATGTAGTCAAACAGCATAAATTCCTTTTCATTATATTCACCTTTTGAAATTTCAAATCCATGCCAGGTTTCGGTTGAAAAACCCCATGTTCTTACAACCTTAACTCCATCCTCTGCCATATCGCTCATAAAACTGTCAATCTTCTTTTTGTCCATATAGAGATTTTCAATGTAATCCCCTGTGTGGTCTATAGCACCGTCACCAAAGGTGAATAAATTATAGGCATTAACCCCTGCAAAATAAAACGGCTTACCATCCAACACAAACTGGGTACCGTTAGTAGTCACAAAACCGTCTGTTTCGGCTGCAAACGTATCAATTATTGGACAAACTACTACAAGAATCATTACCAGAATAATTATACCTATTATATACTTTTTCACATGATCACTCCCCAAGTAAAATAGATGTATAATTTATATTATTAAATATACATAACAAAATAAGATGTAATAAATAATATTACTTTAGTTAAAACAAGATTATAATAGGAATATGGAAATTAGCTGAGAAAAATGATGCATTCAGAAAACTACAATGAATAGAGGTTTTTACAATTCCAAACTTCTTGCTTATATATTAATTATATATACAAAGTTAGTTTTTGTAAACACAAAAATCGGCTCACGCCCCTGTATGGTATTTTTAAATGCGAAGAATAATATTACAGAAACTTAAGTTTCGCAGTGTTTCTTCCATATTTTTCTTCACCCAAATAGTATTCACCCAATGCTCCGTATGTAAAACAAACAGTGCGAATTCGTTTAATATGCGAATTCGCACTGTTTGTTTCCTGCTACTTATACTAAATGTATTATTTCCGGAATTTATTTCTTCCTTCCTTCAAAAATGTCTGTGTAGTTAGAAGACTCTGCCAGGTATACAACTTCTGAATATAGCGCTGATTAACAAAAATCACTAGCTACTTCATTTATTTTTTAATACATTTTTGTGATCTCATTGGATCTAAATTATTACTTTTAATATCCTCAGAAGCTTTTTATCATACCAAGCAAATACTGCTTCAACAATCCAAAATCTATAGAATTTACCGAACCATCGGAATTTACATCTGCTGTTTTACTTTTACTTGTGACAACACTGTCCATACCTAATAAGAATTTTTTCAATTCTGCAAAATCAAAAGAATTTATTGATTTATCATTATTAACATCTCCAACTATATAATCCTGTTCCTGTGAATCTCCAGCTATTGCTTTAACATAAGCATCAAGAGCTGCCTGACTTGAATTTATTCTCCAATCAGTCTCCTTATTTTGATTAAACCAAACAACCGCAAAAACATTGCCATATGACGATCTAATTTTATTAAATGATTGGGTAATCCAAGTTGGCTTATCTCCACCTACTTCGGTAGCAGCCCATTCTGCTATTATGACCTTTTTGTTAGTGGACTTTATTGCACTGTATGCATCAGCAAATATTTCATCAAAGCTTTGCCATCTACTTCCCCATGATTGTGTCGTACCCCAGTTATATCCATCTATTGAAACGTAATCAACATATTCATCTCCAGGGTAATGAGCCATATAAGTTGAACCCGAGCCAACATTTGAGCAGTTTACATTATATACCCATTTGACATTGCTGACACCTTGTGCTCTAAATATGTCTACTATATGCTTAAATGCTGCTTTAACAGTTTCACTGGTATTAACTCCCGACGTATATCCTATACCCCATGGATACCAATCGCCATTTGATTCATGGAGAGGTCTTAACCATATTTCCTTTCCAAATGACTTTATATCGTTTGCCATTCTTGTTATGTAAGCATCAGCTTTCCCATTGTTAATATCAACTGAATTATACTCCCATGGTTCCCATGTAACCATTAAGACTGAACCGTTCGCACTTGCAGCTTCAGCCATAGGCCTTACAAAACTAAAATCAGTACTCCAGTTTATAAATGAATGCACAATGTCAAGCTTTCTTTGTTGTAATTGCTGGAACTCTTTAATGTTGCTTTCTGAAGGTTGAGTTCCTACCCACGCACCTATCAGTAAATCATTTCCACTTGCCATCAGCGAATTGTTAGTCACACCATTGATTACCATAGGTAATAAACTAAAAATAATGCCACACGAAATAATTAGTGCAAAAACCTTTTTCATTACATATACCCCCTGTATATTTTTATACATTATCTAATTCAATTATATAAACGCACGTCCATGAATACAATTGTCACATATCACTTTATTGTAATATATTACTCAATCCTTATAAATCCTTATAAATTCTATACCACAAAATCACTTCAATGTGTTATCATTTTATTAATATCGGCAATTATCAAGTAACCAAATTAATTATTAGAAAATGCGAAACACAAAAATAGGAAGTGTATTATTGGCATTATGAAAGATTAGAAATTAGTAATGCTATAAAACACTGGTAAGGAAGATTTGGTGTAATATGGTTAATGACAAACAATCAATATTTAATCCCTATATTATTGAAGTTTTTTATACCCATGAAAAAAATGTCCCCTATACTGTGGGAACCCATTTTGAAAAGAGAGTTGTCAGGTTCTATGAGCTAGAACTAATTACAGGAGGAAATGGAACTATTATTACCAACGGTAAAACTGCTAAAGTCTCAAAAGGAGATGTGTTTTTAAGGGAGCCCGGCACAATAGTTGAAGGATATTCAGGTTATTATTTTATTGTCATTGTGTTTGACGCTTTCTATGATATCTCCAGAAAAGAGCTTTACGCTACCTCCACCCCTTATTGGATAACAGATGAAAAATCAATGCTCCGCAATATCGGATTTTTCAAAGACGTGCCTTATAAACTTACAACTTTCAATTATGAGATTGAGTACTTATTCCAGTCAGTATTCAATGAGTTTATTAAAAATCAGCAGAATTGCCAGCTGATTTTGAAGGCGCACCTTATGAGCATATTAAATCTCTTACTTGTATCCCCGGAAAACACTATCAAAAGAATTAAAACACGGTCTTTCGATAGTAATTATGAAATAATAAAAGCTTCTCAAAAGTATATAGATAACAACCTACATAAAGATTTGACCTTGTTAGGTCTTGCCGAAATGAGTGGTGTAAGTAAAAATTTTTATTGCAAAATATTTAAAAGTATAATCGGACTATCCCCATTTGACTATATTATCCAAAGCCGAATGAATACGGCAAAAAGATTATTGGCTACAACAAATTTAAAAATATCCGACATAAGTATTATGTGCGGCATAAACAACATAACATACTTTCATAAGCTTTTTAAAAAACATGTTAAAATCACTCCTGCAAATTTTCGTGAAAGATTCAGTTTCACAAAAGCCAAATACAAATAGTCAAAGAAACAACCAGAGATAGCAGTACTTTTAATAAATAAAGGGAGTGAATTACTAAAATCGAAATAACAAAAGGCTAAGCATTGCGGCAACAAGCCATACCCGGATTAAATGCCGGTACGAAGAAAAAAGAATTCCAACCAAAACTAAAAGCACCAGACCTTCTAGTGCTTGTATAAATCTAACCAAATTAAAACAGCTTTTTAATTGAACCTAATATGTCACCAGCTTTATCAATAGAAATTTTACCTTTAACTCCCTGAATCAATGCATTAATCTGATCATCAGGGAGATCAATTCCCACAACTGATTCCAAGGCTTTAACAGGATCACTGGTAAATTTAGCAGCAAATTCTTTATCGTCTTTAATTTTCGTAACAATTTCTTGTATCTTAGCATTTATATCCATATGCAAACATCCTCCTCAGTATATTATAATTTTAATTTTCATGGTCAATTTTATTACATTCTAACATACTATTCTCAGTAATACAATTAACTCTATTAGCGCTGATAGCACAAAGGCACAAACTAATACCGTTTTATTTTTTTAGAAGTTGTCTTGTCAAACTCTTCATTTCTGATAACTACCTTAGTAACATTTTTATAAACAGGAAGCTTACTAGTTACCTTTTTTATATCCTTTAACACATCTGATGAAGTTTTTTCTTCGCTTAAGAAAACCTCTGCCATAAGAGATTTTTCATCACCATCTTCATCAATAAGTCCTCTCACAACAACCTCTGTTACATAATCAATTCCCTGAATATATCCCTCTATCTCTTCAGGATAAATATTTTTGCCGTTATTAAGTACAATCATATTCTTTTTTCTTCCTGTGATTACAAGCTGCTCTTTATCATTTACATAGCCGTAATCCCCTGTATAAAACCAACCATCCTTTAGTACCTCTGCTGTTTTTTCTGGTTGTTTGTAATAGCCAAGCATTACAATTTCACCCTTTACACATATTTCGCCAATACCCTCATCATTTGGGTTGTCTATCCTCAATTCAATACACGGAAGCTTTATACCCGTAGTATTATAATCATTAAACATATCGTGGTTTGCACTTACCAAGGGGGAACATTCGGTAATTCCATAACCGTTTATGAGGCTAATGCCGATGTCATCGAAAAATTCTCCAATTTCCGGACGAATTGGTGCTCCACCACATACAATTTTCCGCAATCTACCTCCAAAGGCTTTATGAATGGATTTAAAGAATACTTTTCTCAAATCAATACCCATCCTTCGCAACGCATTGCTTACCACAATCAATTTAGAAAATGCCTTTTCTTTTCCCGAATCTTTTATGGTTTTGAGTATTTTAGAACGGAAAACCTGAACAAAGGCAGGAACAAGGTAAATGTATGATGGTCTGTATAGTTGAAGGTTCTTCAATACATTGGTTAGGCTATCGTTTATACAAATTGTTGAGTGCTTATGAAGTGACACCAAAATACCACTAACAGCCTCATATGTATGATGATAGGGTAAAACAGACAAACAGGTATCGTATACCGTCGATACCTGCAACCCATAATAAACACTTGATACCAGATTATGCTCCGACAACATAACGCCTTTTGCGCTGCCCGTTGTACCCGATGTATATACAAGTAGCTTGAGTCCATTAGAATCACTAGTCAATGCCCGGTACTTTTGAGCATCACATTTCTTTCCATATTCAATCAGCTTATCAAAAGATAGAAAGTTCCCACTATCAACAGTACGGTCAAATCCTATATATAGTTTGACGTTAGGAAGCCTATCTGTATTGTTCATAAACAGTTCTTCGTGTTTTTGGGTGTAAAAAACAACACTGCTCTCACTATCATTAAGAACATTTAATATATCCTCCGCTGAAAGCTCATTATCAACGGGTACATATACACCGGAGCTTTTAAGTACTGTAAGATAGGTTAAAATCCATTTGTAACTGTTTTTACCTATACATGCAATGTGTTTGTCAGCAAACCCCATTTCAGTCAATGCAGCACCAAGCCATATAGTCTGCTGTTCAAATTGAGAATAACTTATCTCAATAATTACATCTTTATCCTCCTTGTACTTAAATGCAGTTTTATCTCCTGCCTCCTTAACAGCTATATCAAGCATTTCCTTGATACTATTGAACTTTGCAACTTTGTAATATGAGAAATTTCCTTTTTTCATAAATTAATACTTGCCTCTTTTCAAAAAATAGTAGTTACTTTTTATATTATACAATATATTATGAATTAATATTGCAATTTCTAAAACAACAGGGACATATCTTAAATCCACTAATTATGAAAATCCCTTAAACGGTTTATTTTTCTGCATCTAGCGGTTTTAATTCCTTATAGAATGCATTTACCAAGCTTTTATATCCATACTCCTTTATTGTGTGGTATCTTATATTATAATTAGCCTTTGTATGCTTTCCTGTCGCTATGTAACGTATACACTCAAGCAAATATGTATCTAGCTTATGAAGACTTTCAGATGTATTTATTAAGGGAAAGAACCACCTTGTCCAAGTCAGTTCATGCTTATTCGGATTATTGTACAGCTTATTGTTTATCGCTTTTATGTAAGCTCTTAGCGCTCTCTCATCTGAAGCATTATTCTTTATCTTCCACCTATAAAGTGTTCTTGCCTTTCTTCTAATCTTACCCTTCATCTTTTTGAGTGAAACATCAGATATATCCACAACTCCACTTTTATACTTTATACCCAGGTAGTTCCATTGGTTATTTGGTTCTGAATAACAAATCTTTTTAGGGTTGAGTGTCAGCCTTTCGTTAAACAGGTAGCTTTCAATAAATTCCCTATATTCTTCCAATTCAACCTTCGATTTTGCAAAAACAATTATGTCATCAGAATACCTCGCATAGATGATTTTTTCATTCTGAAAATGCCAATCCAGATCTGTCAAATACAAATTTGCCAAAAACGACGATATCGGAACCCCCGCCATTATTCCCTTAGTTTCTTCTATTATTACTCCCTCTTCACTAACCACATACGGATTCAGCAATATCTCTTTGATAAACATATATGTACATTCTTCATCCTGCAATACTTTTTGTAAACGTAACAGTATCCTTTCGACATCCACAGAATTGAAATAGTCATGGATGTCTAGCTTATAGGAGTAATACTCACTGATATCCGATTGATTTACAAGTGATGAAATCGCTTTTCTGACTCCCTGATCATGTCTAAACGAAAATAGATTTTCTGCGAAAATCTTGTCCTTATCATGTAACAAAAAGGCAAGCATCTTAAGGACATAATTCTCCGTTTCATCATATGTGTACACTATTCTCTTTTTACCAACACCCATTTTATTCAAAGTATATTTATGTGGATATGGAAACGGAACATGATTATTAATATTATCCAAAACAACACTGTACTTTCGCTCATCTATGTATTCCCTAAGTTGACGTAAATCCCTTTTTCCAATATGATCACTGCTTTCACAGTATGTATAGTATTTCTCCCATTCCATAGGATTTTTCATTCTATCAAGGTAATCCATCTCATCTCCTGAAACCAGATAAATTGCTTAATCCACTCCATATTAAGCCAGTTTTTTAATCAATGTTAAAAAAAATAGAGAAGAAATATCTTAAACGAATGAAATTCGTAACGGGGCGATACAGAATTCAACTACCTGCACAGTTTTTAAACGATTTCTGCTGCGCCTCTTGCAGGTGCAAATACGCATTCTTCTCTATAATAGGATTATACATAATACCATCTTTTCAATCAAGCCTAATTTTATAAGATGAGCTTCTGACCTCAATTACTAAAAAAATGAATTAGCAATTGATATTGATAAAGTAACCATAAAATACCATAAAGCAAATTGCCAAAATTTCTTTATTCCCGTTACAATAACCGGGTTTAAATTCCCATCTCTTAACTCAGCTAATTCTTTATCCATTTCTACGTTTGTAGATTTATTTGCAACAGCATCAATTAAGATTGCTAAATCGTTTTTTCCAAATGGTTTCATATTAATAACTAAAATAGTCTCAGACAGACTTCCTAAAAACACTAATCTATAAAACCCTTTGCCAGCAGTATTTTGATTATTCACTCCAACTTCTAACTTCATTTTTTTCACTTCTGAGTACCTTATTTCCTTTTTCCTTGAAAATAAAGTCTTATACATTACCTTATCTTCTAAAATGTCTATTTTAAAACCTTTTAGCCATAATATTACAAACCCTAAGAAAATTATTAATAAAATATCCATAGGCCAAAATGTATCATCTTGATATGTGGCTATTATAGCTATAACTACCATAGGACAAAATAAAATCGACCACACGAGATAACTGACCCATTCAGTTCTAATACGGTATGGCAACTTATATTTTTCTTCCATTATATCCCCCCATTTTTATATTCATTCTTACATAAATACACTACCTAGCTCGTTATAGGTTCTTGTTTTAGTGTTTGCTGTCTGCTGTAACAGTCAATTGGCTGCCGTTGCCATCGTATATATAACTTATACTCTTTTCTTCGTTTGTCTCGAGCAGAACTCTGCCCTGGCAGTCATAGGTGTATTACCTTGTGTTTCCGTAGTTAGAATTAATAAAAATAAGCTTTCTAAATACCTTTACACTTATTATTATCAACCATGCGAATAAAATCTTCATAATTATCTGACCACATATTATAAATTTCAATAGAATACCCAGATATAACCCATGGTAATTTATCTAAAATACTAGAGATAGCGGCATTTAAGAGTCCTTCATTTTTCCCAAAAGAAATATCTAATGATTTCTTATTATAAAGTTTTATATTTAGTTGACATGAAATTGGCACATTCCCGGTTTGTGTATTTATAGTTTTAAAAACCCATATAATATCCGTAAGTTTATATATTTTTAGATTATTTAATTCTTCAACAATTAGCCATGATTTAGTAATCGTTGTATTTAAATATTTCTCTCTTGTTTCTATCTGTAACTCATTATTAATGTCCGATGCTACATTATCTACGTCACCATATTTGCATATAGATTTATAAATTGGATGAGTTTTAGGATTTAATGTATACAATATAATTTTAATGATATTTATAATAATTATCAACAAAGGTATCATACATAACATAATTCCTAAGTATCCAGGTTGTCTAAATGATCTGGCATCAAGAATAAATGGGTAAAACACGTATTCAAATTCCTCAGTAAATAATTCAGATTCCATATATGCTTCTTTAATCGCATCAAAAAGTTCATCTGGCATTTGTTTTAATTTCCCACTGACACAAAGATTTGGTTCTTTGAAATTTGGCACATCGACAACAAGAAACTTGTCTTCAATACGCAATAAAAGACATTTTGATACAACAGTCTCTCTACTCCCCCCATCTTCAGTATAAACAACTCCTGTTTCATAAAAATCTGTTCCCTCAACTGCAACAAAATACTCTTTCAGTGAATTAACATTATCTATAGAATTTAAATCTTGATAATTTCTATTAAATGGACCGGATAGAATATTGTAATAATACTTGCTGAAAATGACACCAAATAAAAACACAAGCAAGAATAAAACTACACTATTTGACGCTTACGATATCTCCACTTTCTGATTTGGGCTTTTTGTTTTTTGCCAAATTAAAACTGTAATTTCGGATAAAAGTAAAGCCGGAAGCATATCATTGCTCCCGGCATAAAATTATTCTGCTCACTTTATAGTTATTAAGTCCATTTCTCTAAAAACATAATTTTCTAACTTGTATTGCTCTAAAATGCTTCTGTACTCTTCTTGTAAGTCACTTAATTTTAACGGTTTTTCCGGCATACTAACCCTAAAATACTGGTATAAATTTGGTTCAGTATCATATGAATTATATGCATACAACCCTTTTCTTGAAAATCCTAGTGACCTTTCAAGATAAGCTAGCTTTGTTTCCTCTTTCGAGTTTATTAAAATTACCCTTTTAAAAACATCTTGACTAATTATTGTTTCTGATGATTTTTCTAATCTCTCAAAAATATATTCAGATAAATACTCTAGTTGTTCTTTTGACCTGCGGACATTTTCTGGTAAAAGTCCATATACACCTGAATCAAACTGCGCAATTTCATCGTTAGAGTCAACCGCAAACCACAATATATCATAATCAAAAATTTCTTCATCAGATATCCTTGTCATATTTTCACCTCTCATCTGTTATTATTGGAGAAATGTGAGAAAATTTCTAAACAATTATTACATGTTGGAACAACTTCCTGTGGATTTTTTGGACGGACTGCTTTTGTAAATCCAATATTCTCCAATAAACTACCGTTATTCATTAGGGAATTACCACTTCTAAATTCAGCACATCTACCAACAATATTACGTTCAGTTAGACCATTCGAACCAATTCCACCAATTTCATTTGCTTTATTTATTAATGTTTGATTAATATCCTCAGGTATTGGTCCAGAAAAGTCTGCAATTGTATCTCCAGTTACTTTATCGTATGCACCTATAGCAGCTGATCTATTTTTTATTTTATTAGATGAATTCTGTAATAGTGAACTTAATTCATTCTCCGCTCTTAAGTATATATCATATTCACTAAGTGTTGTGGATACATGTCCTTCAGGGCCAACATAAAAGTTAGTTTCACCAACTCCCGCATTATTGTTTGAATAATATGGTAAAGCAAGTCTTGTTTATGGAGCAGTTAACATTTTGGGGCTATTTATAGCAATTTGGTTGTTATTGTTACTAACAAGGCTCTTTTGAGAAATACCACTAAATCCATTACTATTAGCTTTTGGAATATAACTATTTCCTTTACCCAAAACAGCCATTTTTGGCTGTATACCAAATGCTTTATACTAAAATTATCAAATCCATTTGATATAATCATCTCATTATTCTTGTTTATATTTGCAATTGATTGTTTGCTGTTCCCGATATTAATTTTACCAGCTGCTTTTATGATATCACCCATAGCAGCACCAGTAAATGCACCTGTTATGGTACTATCTATCGTATCATTCGCAATTTGAGAATAAGAGCGGTCGTTTATTCCTGTAAATTTTTGAAGTAATTCGCTTGTGGCTGTCGAAACCCCACCACTTGATGCTCCAGCAAACATTGATCTTAATACTATATTACTGGAACCACCATAAAACATACTTCCGCCTACTGCTCCACCTGCTGTTCCTCCAATGGTATTAGTGGCAATTTCACTCCATGAGAGGTTGCTTTCTCCTGTTATTTTTTCCAAACCTTGTCCAACAAGAGTGCTTGAGCCACCACCTACTGCACCTGCAAGTATCGGATTTGCCGTATGTAGCAATGTCTCACCAGCCAAAGCACCTCCTACAGCAGCTCCAACATATGATTGCCAGGATGAAGTTTGCCTTCTTTTACATTACCAACAACATCTCCAACGTATTGACCCACAACACCAAGAAATGCCCCAGCACCTGAACATATTAAATCATCTATAATTGCCCAATGCCCTGTCGGGTCTTTGTATTTTTATAGGATTATTGGCGCAATAAGTGTACAGATTCAAACTTAGCGGATCATTCGGATCGCCTGTGTACGTATCCTCCTGGAAGAACCTTGCAACCTTCGGATCGTACATCCTGGCATTGAGGTAATACAATCCCGTTTCCTCATCATACTGATAGCCTGAATAAAGTATCGAGTTCTTATCCTTTGCAATGCCATCCGATTCAAGAATATTACCAAAAGCATCATAATAGTAGTTTACATCAACAGTTCCAGTAGCCGTATTTATCAATGCAGTTACATCGGCGTGACCGTTGTACATGTAATATTATGATTGACCGTCAGCATTATACATTAACAGTTTAGCGCCATAGATATTTCTGTTTAACTTGTCCGCCTGACCAGTCCGTGGCTCTATCTCCAGAACAACCTTATCGTACTCGTATTCCTTAACTGTCAGAATACAGCTTTATTATATGTAGGCTCTCTTTCAAGTGCCAAGTTTTCATGGCTCATTTATGTAATTATGCTATAAGTCAAGTTGTTTTACAGATTGGGCGTTATAAGATTTGTTTGTTATTTACCACCTTTAATTACTTTTATCTCAGCTTCTTGTTTTTCCACTTTTGAGGAAAGGTCATTTACTGCGTTTTCAACAGTCACAACCTTATCATAAACCTGATTGTAGCCATCAAATAAGGCTTTTGTTGTGTTATCTAATTTGTTTTCAATTCTTACAATATCACCTTTAATTCCTTTAAGGTCATCTTTGACATCCTTAATTTCTGTTTTCATTGAATCTATTTTATCATCCATCTTGTCGAATCTGGTTGTCAGGTCTGAATACATCTTGGTCATTAACTCAAACATTTTATCTTCCATTACAACACTTCCTTTTAAATTTATATTGTCCATTATATCATTTTTCCATTTGATTAGAAATATTATCCTTATATTTTATTTCAATCTTCCAGTTTCACAGGTGAAGGATGTTTTTCAAAGAATGTTAGCAAAAAAATCCTTCTATAAAGAAAAATTTAAAATCCCTTATGGGTACAGGTACATCAAGACACATATCAATTTAACTTCAAAGAAAATTTGACGGAGGTTCTGCCACTAATGTTACGACAAATCCATCTTCTGCATGGGTTTCTCAACAAATCAGGGAAGCCACTCCTTTTGGAAATACATCCAAGTATCTGCATTGTTTTTCTTCAAGCTGCTTTTCTTAAATGCTCAACAAACGAAACTCATTACATTCATTTACAGTTAATAGCCCCCCGATGGGATTTTTGCAACCATCCCCCAATAACACTCTTCTTATAATCCTGTATAAAAGACAAAATTGCTTTCACCTAATGTGCCAATAACCAAACATACTCACCTGGGTAGCTAATAGTCACTTTCTTAAATCTTGACAGAATAGGTCCCATAAAAATAATTGAAGACCTCATTTCTACTGCGAGATCTTCAGAAACTTCAGTGCTGTTCATCGTTGAAGAATCTACTGTAACTGTGTCACCTTCAAAGCTGACTTTACATCCGAGTTGTTTCAGGATCTCTAGCATAGTTTCAACATCACTCAATCTGGGACAATTTTTTATTACGCTTACACCATCGTTCAAAACTGTAGCGGCTAGTATCGGCAGTACTGCATTTTTAGAACCCTCTACGGTTATTTCACCTTTCAACTTCTGACCCCCGGTAACAACCAACTTGCTCATATAAAGCACCTCCGTAAAATGCGGTGGTTAACCATCACTATCAACTCTCTTAATTCAATTTATATTAATATTTTATGCTGGGTTTACAAAAGTGTTACTTTATTGATTTATCGCATAGTATGACTATAGAATCAATACTTTCAAGAGACGAGTAAATTGTGAATCAAGTCGAAAAATAGAACTAAAACTGATTTCTAAATAGAAAAAAAGATCCCGCTCCCGGATCCTTTTGAAATACACCTTTTTTTCTGAAATGATTCTATTTGGTTTTTGACTTTAACAATTCATCTATCAACGCATAAATTTGTTTGCTTGCATTTGTAATTCCCATCTTTCTTGCGTTATCAGACATTTCTTTGAGTTTTGCCTTATCTCCCAGCAGTTCATTTATTTGCTCATATAAAACATTGTGTTTAAGATCCTTTTCGAGAATAACAATTCCTGCTCCCTGCTTTTCGAGTGCCCTTGCATTGTATTCCTGGTGATTTGCCGTAACATAAGGCGAGGGAATCAACACCGAAGGAACTCCTAATGCAGTCAATTCGCTGATAGTAATTGCACCGGCCCTTCCTATTACCAGATCCGAAGCTGCTAAAACATCAGCCATGTCATAAATATATGGAACTACTTTTATGTACTTTGATTTGATGCTTCCGAGCTTTTTCATTATCTTTTCGTGCTGTGCCTCACCTGTAGCAAATAGGATATGATATTTATCCTCGTCACTGTGAAGCCTCAACATTTCACTTACCGTATGGTTTATTGTTTCTGCTCCCCTGCTGCCGGCAAAAATTACAACCAGTGGTTTACCACTTTCAATTCCAAGTTTGTTTCTTGCTGCTTTCCGATCTGCATTGAGCATCTCGCTGCGAATTGGGTTACCGGTAAAAACAACCTTTTTACTATGCTTAAAGAACTTTTCAGACTCTTTAAAACTGATAGCAACCTTATCTACAAACCTTGCCAGAATCTTGTTTGTAATACCCGGGAAAGCGTTCTGTTCATGAATCAAAGTAGGAATTTTCATTCTTGCCGCATTAAACAGAACAGGACCGCAAACATAGCCACCCGTCCCTATTACTATATCCGGCTTAAATTCTCTGACAATGCTTTTGGCCTCATGAAGCCCTTGAAACAACTCTTTTACAGCAATAAAAGTATCTCCTGAAAGTTTCCTTTTAAAGCCTCTTACCCTTATCAATTTGAGTTCGAAATTCTCCCTTGGCACAAGCCTGGTCTCCAGTCCTTTTTGTGTCCCAATAAATAATATCTCACAACCCGGATTCTTGCTCCTTATGTATTTGGCAATTGCTATACCGGGGTTAATGTGTCCTGCAGTTCCACCACCACTTATTATTACCTTCAAAACTCAAATCACCTCAGATTCTGTCATAATTAGAATATCTCGATATATTAAGAAGAATGCCTATCCCAGCCATAAGGAAAATAAGAGATGTTCCACCATGGCTAAACAATGGCAGCGGCATACCCGTAACAGGCATCGATGAAGTCACAACCGCTACATTGATAATAACCTGTATTGCTACTAGAGAAGTAATACCTACAGCCACAAGACTACCAAAAACATCGGGAGCATTTATCGAAATCTTTATCCCTCTCCAGATAAAAACAAGAAAGAGTAAAAGAACCGCTACTACACCTATGAATCCCATTTCTTCAGCTAAAATCGCAAAAATGAAATCGTTATATGGCTCAGGAATATAGAGAAACTTCTGCATACTCTTTCCCAATCCTCTTCCAAAAAGTCCTCCTGAACCGATAGCATACAACGACTGAACAACCTGATAACCATCTCCGCTAGGATCAGCAAACGGGTTAAGGAATGAAATCAACCTATCCCGTCTATATGGAAAAAATATAATCAATGCTATCAAACCGGCTATTGCCGGAACTGAGAGAATCATAAAATGTCTGATTTTTGAACCTGCAGTAAAAAGAATGATGCAAGCCACTCCAAAAATTATAATTGTTCCGCTAAGATGGGGCTCAATGAGCAAGAGGCCTCCATATACCCCCAATAGTAACAGATACGGCAATAAACCCTTAAAAAAGGATTCAAGCCCATTCTTCCTTTTTGAAAGACTATAGGAGAAAAACAAAATAACCGCTAATTTAGCTGTTTCTGATGGTTGAAAATTAATTGGCCCGATAAAAATCCATCTTTTAGCACCATTTAATTCCGTTCCGATAACAGGCACCAACGCAAGAAGAGCGATACTTCCAATCAGAAAAACAGGTGACCATTTACCAAGCTTCCTGTAGTCAATATTCATTGTAACGAACATCGCCAGAAATGCCAATGGCAAATACAATAACTGTTTCTTTATAAAATAGTAAGTATCATTCATATTATTATTTGCATGAGGAGCACCGGCACTAAAAACCATTATGGTGCCCAGACTCAGCAATATTAAAACCGTCATAAATAATAGAAAGTCAAAAGGTTTCTTTGAAGTATTGGAAGCCATAGTTACCCCCTTTTCTGCTCTTGCCATATTACTTAAAATTTCTCAATAAAATTTAATTCCCAGCATCAACAAGCTTGCTATACATAAAAGAACTGTCACTGCCCAAAATACATAAACCACTCTTACTTCTTTCCAACCCAGAAGCTCAAAGTGGTGATGTATCGGTGCCATCTTAAAAACTCTCTTTCCGGTCATCTTGAAAGATACAACCTGAATAATAACCGATAATACTTCAATTAAATATATGCCACCGGCGACAAACAATATTACAGGCATCTTCATAACAACAGCAACTGCCCCTACAGCTCCACCAAGAGCCAATGATCCTGTATCGCCCATAAATATTCTTGCAGGATGAGCATTGTATGCTAAGAAGCCAAGACAACCACCTGCAACTATTGAGCAGAAAATTTTCACATAATCCCACTCATTTCTTGTCATAGCAACAATTGAAAAGAATACTGTTACTATAAGAGTTATTCCCGCACATAAACCATCGAGACCATCTGTTATGTTAACAGCATTTGTGGCATAAGTCAGAAGTAATATTGTAAATGGTATAAAGAGCACTCCCAGATCCAAAGTCATATCCATCCCAAACAATGGAATGATAATATCAGTACCTATCTGAGATTTTGATACATAAAAAGAAAATGTAACGGCTATAATGAGTAGTCCAATTAATTTTTGATTCCAGTAAAGTCCGTCTTTTCTTTTTTTTACCACCTTTATAAAATCATCTATAAATCCTATCAACCCGAATCCAATTGTAACAAGGGCAACTGGCAGTATTCTTATATCTATGGTTGAATAAAAAACCGACAGCAACACTACAGGAATCAGGAAAAGGAATCCCCCCATAGTTGGCGTCCCAGTTTTCTTAATATGAGACTTAGGTCCATCATCCCTTACTGTCTGGCCAAACTTCAATCTTGTCAGAAGAGGAATGAGCAGAGGCCCTAATATCAATGTCATAAAAAAGCTTACCATAAACATTAAAACATGTGTAGAAATATTGAATGGTATTTTGTCCAAAATTTATCTCCCCCCACGAAAAACTTTACCCGGGCAATTGATATTTATCTGTATATGCAATTCTTCTCGCCATGGTTACACTTCTATTTTTATTTACACAAAAACTTTATTTCACTAGTATATCTATACACTTCTAAAGGTTTGTTGTCAATAGGTTTACTATTTCCTCCATTTTCATACCTCTTGACCCCTTTACTACCAATGCATCTCCTGTTTTAACAAACTCTAAAAGGAATTTCCCGGCATCACTGTTATTTTTAAAGTGAAAAACTCTATCCGCTGATGCGCCAGCTGCCAAAGCACCTTCCGCTGTATTTATACTATGCTCGCCAACAGCAACTATATAACTTACACCTTTTGAAACTGCAAACATCCCCACACCCCTATGAGCTTTTACAGATATGTCACCAAGTTCCAACATATCTCCTAAAACTGCAATGGTTCTGTTTTTATCCGCCACATCCATAAGTACGTTTATTGCCGCTTCCATGGATTGCGGACTTGCATTGTATGCATCATTTATAATTTTTATCCCACTATGTTCGGTTATATTCAGTCTCATCTTACCGGGTGAGAATTCTCCGATACCTTCAATAATATCTCTTACCGGTATATTAAGCTCAATTCCTGCTGCTATGGCTGCGAGCGCATTATGTATATTGTGAATTCCAGGAACCGGAACATGCACCTTATAACTGCTGTTTTCTATATCTATTTCAAAACTGGTTCCGTGCATGCCTTGGGAGCTTATATTATAGGCCTGATAGTCAAGTCCGTCTTCCATTCCATAGAATACCGTTCTATATTTCAGAAGGTCTTTCAAACCATACAATAAATTATCATCTCCGTTTAGTATTACCAGACCGCTACTTTTTAATCCCTCGAATATCTCCATTTTTGCTTTGAGAATGTTTTGCCTTGAGCCCAGTTTTTCTATGTGAGACAAACCTATATTGGTTATAATAGCTATATCCGGCTTTACAATGGATGTAAGCCGGCTAATCTCCCCAAAACCACTCATACCCATCTCAACTACAGCAGCCTCATGAGATGATTCAAGGTTGAAGACTGTCAACGGAACTCCAATTTCATTATTGAAATTTCCCTGTGTTTTAAGGACATTAAACTTCTTTTTCAAAACACTCGAAACCATATCCTTTGTACTGGTCTTTCCAACACTACCGGTAATACCTACGAACGGGATAGAAAACTTTTCCCTGTAGTAAGCTGAAAGCTTCCTTAGAGCACAAAGGGTGTCTTCAACTTTAATAACCACCTTGCCCTCATAGGCTGAAGTATCCTTATGAACTAAACATCCCTCTGCTCCCTGTTCAAGAGAAGTAATCACATAATCATGACCGTCAAACTTTTCTCCCACCAGAGGAATAAAAAAGTCACCTTTGGTTACCTTTCTTGAATCAGTGGTAATATTTGAAAATTCTGCCTCTGGATTACCTGAAATCAATACTCCGTTTACTGCATTTACAATCTCTTTACATTTTAATGTTTCCATTGTCATCCTCCGGATTGTTAAGACTGTGTATGACTAAAATATAAGTTCGTACTTAAGGATTATTTATATTTTTAATTTGCCTTCATTTCATCAAGTATTTCCCTGACTACTTCCCTTTCATCGAAGTGGATGGTTTTATCATTAAGCATAATATATGTCTCATGGCCTTTTCCCGCAAGAACTATTACATCCTTTGGCTGAGCATTTTTGATTGCATATTTTATTGCTTCTCTTCGGTCTACAATTGTTATATATGCGGAATTTGTCTTTTGGATACCCGCTTCTATATCTTTGATTATTTCGGCAGGCTCTTCAGTTCTGGGATTATCCGAGGTAATTATAGTAAAATCCGCAAGGTTTCCGGAAATTTCCCCCATAATCGGTCTCTTTGTCTTATCCCGATCTCCTCCACATCCGAATAAACTTATCACCCTCGCCGGGGCATAACCCTTTACGGTTGTAAGGATATTTTCCAAGCTGTCCGGAGAATGTGCATAATCGATAATAACTGTGTAATCAGTTCCTGTCTGGACCACTTCAGCCCTTCCGGGTACTGTGACATTCTTTAATCCTTTCTGTATAAATTCAAAGGGTATACCCATCAATGCGCAGCTTCCAATAGCTCCTAACGCATTATACACACTGAATCTTCCCGGTATATTGACTGTGATATCACCTGTAAACCATGGTGAAACAACTTTGAACTCTACACTGCAAGGATGCTTTACTATATCTGTTGCTTTTATATCCGCATTGTTGTCAATAGCAAATGTAAATACTTCACATTCAGCATTTTCAACAACCTGTCTTCCATATTCACTATCCACATTTATAAGACCTTTTTTACACATCTTAAACAACTTCATTTTTGCTGCGAGATAGTTTTCAAAGGTTTTATGAAAATCGAGATGATCTCTTGAAAGATTTGTAAACACCCCGATATCAAACTCTGAGCAGCTGACCCTATGTAGATCAAGAGCATGAGAAGACACTTCCATCACAACACTGTTAACCTGTTTTTCAACCATTTCACCAAAAAGTTCCTGAAGATCATAACTTTCAGGAGTTGTTCTATCTGTAGGCAGAACTTCGTCACCTATTTTGTTGGATATTGTTCCTATAAGCCCGGTCTTCTGTCCATAAGCCTCAAGTATTGACTTTATCATATATGTGGTTGTTGTCTTACCCTTTGTACCTGTTACCCCCACAAGATTGAATTTTCCGGACGGATGAGCGTGAAACTTGTCAGCAACATTTGCCAATGCATATCTGGTATCCTTAACTCTTATTACCGTTATACCTTCAGGGACTTCAACCTCTCTTTGAACAATTAAAGCCCGGGTACCGTTTTCAATAGCTTGAGGAATAAACTTATGTGCGTCAGCCTTGAATCCTTCTACACAAACAAAGAGCGAACCGCTTCTCGTTTTTCTCGAATCATATGCTATGTTGCTGACCTCTAAATTCAAATCACCTTTTACATCAACTATTTCCAAATCTCTTACCAATTCTTTCAGTAACATACTTTTTCTTCCTCCCATCGTACCAGAAGCTTTGTAAACAAACACTTTATTGTACTATTATAGGTCATTGTCAGCCACAAAGTTTTCTAATCGGTATCAAGATATCTGAAATCCACTTCTACAACAGTACCCTCCGGAACTTCCTTCTCCGGTTCAAAACTCTGGCTCATCGCATTACCTATTCCATTTATTTTAATGTTCAAGCCTGCATTATTAAGCGCCTGGGTTGCCTCATCAACAGTCTTCTTTGCCAAATCCGGCACCTTAACCATCTTTTCGTTCTCAGGTGTATTTGTGTATACAATTATTACAGAGTTTTTAGCTATACTTGCACCTGCTTTAGGTGTCTGCTGCTTAACAATTGCATCATTACCTTTATTATCGCCTTCAATTTTCCATTCAAGTCCTTTTTCTTTAAGAACTTTTTTCGCTTCATCCACTGACTTATCCCTTAGATCAGGAACATAAACTTCTTCTGCCAGCATTTCCAGATCTTTTTCATTATATCTTCTTTCAACTCCCAGATAATTTAATGTATCCTCCACTATCTTTCCGGCAACGGGAGCAGCAATAACTCCACCGTAATAGGTATCTCCTCTTGGATTATCCAATGTAACAAGAACACATATTACAGGATTGTCGGCTGGGGCAATTGCTGAAAATGATGCTACATAAACACCATCAACCTTGGTTTCAGACGTACCGGTTTTACCTGCGACCCTATACCCCTTTACATAGGCATTTTTACCCGTACCTTCGGATACAACACCTTCAAGTACTCCCCTTAAACTCTCTGAAGTACTTTGAGATATAACATTTCTGACAACTTCCGGTTCAAACTTCTGCACAACATTACCGTTTTCATCGGCAAGTTCCTTTATAAGCCTTGGCTTCATAAGTTTCCCACCATTTGCAATTGCACCATAAGCCGTTACAAGCTGTATTGGTGTGATCTGAAAACGCTGTCCGAAAGATGCAACAGCCATATCAATTTCTGTTGGTTTTGTATGAAATATACTTTGCATTTCTCCCGGAAGATCAATTCCGGTCTTGTCATAAAACCCAAAGGCTTTTATATACTTGTAAAACGTGTCAACTCCCATACTCTGTGCCACTTTAACAAATGCAGGGTTACAGGAATTATAAACTGCCTTCCAGAAGGGTTCAACCCCGTGAAAATTTGGTTTCCAGCAGTTTATATTGTGACCTGATACATTTACAGTATGGTCACTAGTCATTGTATCAGGAGTTACAACCCCTTCTTCAAACCCTGCGGCTGTCGTAATTGCCTTAAATGTAGAACCAGGTTCGTATGTGTCCATTACACACTTATTTCTCCATACAGTTTTTCCAAGTACCTCTACATCATCAGTAGTAGTTCCCTTCCATGTGTTTTTATCAACACCCGGAGGCGCAGCCCATGGATCGTTCAAATCAAAATCAGGTTTTGATACCATTGCCAGGATATCACCGTTTCTCGGATCAAAAACTATTGCTGTGGCTCCATTTAAAACCTTATTATCCTCAATGGCCTTATCTAACGCATTAGCAGCAAAATATTGTATATTTTCATCAATTGTCAGAACTACATTCAGACCATCCTGAGGATCAATACGTTTTTCTTCAGAAAAAGGCACATACCGTCCGCTTGCATCTGTTTCACTTAAGATCTTTCCCGGAACACCTTTAAGATACTTCTCCATTATTTTCTCTATCCCGGCAAGTCCTTGATTGTCTGCTCCTGTAAAGCCAATAACATGTGACGCCAGATTATTTTCAGGATAGAACCTCTTTGTATCCTCATCTATATATATGCCTACAATTTTCGCATCTTTCTTCCATTGTCTAACTTCATTACCAACCTCTTTTTCAACCTTCTTCTTAACAATTTCATAACTGCTATTCCTGGTAATTCTCTTTAATACGTCTTCTTTATTGAGATCCAGCAATTGCGCAAGCTTTTCTGCAATTTCTTCCTGTTTAACTACCTCTAGTTTTTTTATTTCTTGTGGATTTGCCACTATCCTCTCAACGGTAGCACTTATTGCCAGAACTTTCATATTCCTGTCCAGAATAGTACCGCGTTTTGGAGTTATTTCCCTGTCACGGTTTTGTTGCTCGAATGCTTTCTCCTGATACCACTGGCCATCTTTTATCTGAATCCACCCAACCCTGACTGTCAGGGCTGCTACAAGCGTTGAAAATGCCAACATCAGAAATATTAGTCTTTTCTTCATTGCTACACCAGGACCTGCCACATTATTCCCTCCAAAATACAGTCTGAAAAATAAAACCTTACAATAAACGTACTGCGCCATAATTCTAATATAATAACCCGGTCTTTGCTTCAAGGAATAGTTCCACCAGTTCTTGAAGCTAAAACTCCTGCTTTATTTTAAAATTAAGACGCAGTTGTAACAAACAATCAATTACTATTCTTCTCAAAAAGTTTGCTTTTTTGCTGACTTTATATTTAAAGTCTTATATCTTAAGCGTTATAAGTCACTTTTTGAGAAGTACAGTTCATCTGTTTATCACAACGGAACTTACAGCTTTGACTTCCGCTTCCGCTGTGATATGATTTAATTAACGTTTGTTCTCTATCAGCAACGTATTTTAAATTATTAATAACTTAAGTATCAACTCTAGTAGAGAAATCTTGTCAACTCATCAACCTTACTCAATAGAGTATCAAAGAAATTCCCGACAGTTTTGCTTTCGTCTTTAATCTCTTCTGAAGCAGTAGTAAAATCACTTTTTGGTACACTTACGTATGTTAACTGGTACTTGTCAGGTTGCTGCATACCCAAATTTTCCTCTGCAATTTGCTTGACTTTTTGAAGATCAAGTTCACTCTCTATTTTAACCATAAGCCGAGTATTTTCATTTCTAATTTCTGTGTACTCGTTCATTCTTGTATTTATTTTATAATTCAGATCTGTTATCAAAGCATATCTGTACATTACTAACCCACATAAGGAGAATACAATCAAAAAGGCAAATACAACTTTTACTTTTACCTTATTGTTAACTCTTTGCTTTTTCTTTTCGCTGAGGACTTTATTTTCCTCGTAGACGTCATATTCAAGTTTTCTTGCCGCAGTACCTTGTATGTAGTTTTTATCCGTTTTTATCATATGTATTCACCTCATATGCAATTTATTACGTTATACCAAAAAAGTTAACATCTCCCGCTAAAAGCAGACAATAAATCCGGGGGTCAGCCCTAAGGCATACTCTCCCGGAATTAATCTCATTAAATTTGATATAGCAATCAGCCCTATCAAATTCAGGTGCTTATATTTTACATTAAGCACAATAATAATTCTTTTACTTCATCTTTTCTTTTGTAAGTATAACCTTTTCTTTTGTTTTAAGTTTTTCTTTTGTAACTGGTATTCCTTTTTTCTTTTGTAAGTAATTCGTTTCCTTTTTCTTTTGTAAATAATTCTTCTTGCTTGTTTTCTTTTGTAGATATAAACTATCTTTTCTTTTGTAAATTTTCCTTTTTCTTTTGTAAGTAAACTATCTTCCTTTTTCTTTTGTAGTTTCAAATTTCATTTGCTTCTCTTTTGTAGTTAAAATCACTTCAATTTTTACTCTTTTTCTTTTGTGTGTTTAAAAATCTTCTTTTGTACTTTATTATTTATCCTTTGTGTTTGAATTACTTATCTTTTGTTTGTATATTTAACCTGAAAAGTAACCTCCAGGTTGTTTACAGTTTTCTAAGTACTCTTAGTTTGGCGCTTCTAGCTCTTGGATTGACTTCCAGTTCCTCCAACGATGATACAATAGGCTTCCTGTGTACCCAATCTGCCATTTTCTTTTTGCCACAAACACATATCGGAAACGTGCTCGGACACGTACACGGATTTATGTATTTATTGAACTCATTCTTTACTATCCTGTCTTCAAGTGAATGGAATGTAATTATGCAAAATCTCCCTTCAGGTTTTAACAGGCTTATACCATCTTCTATAACTTTGCTAAGAATTCCAAGTTCATCATTAACTGCTATCCTAAATGCCTGAAAGGTTCTTTTTGCCGGATGAGGCCCTTCCCTTCTTGCAGAACTTGGTATGGCAGCTTTTATTATCTCAACCAATTCACCCGTTGTCTCAATTCTTTTCTCATCTCTTTTTTTAACAATAAATTCTGCAATCCTTGACGCCCAATTCTCTTCTCCGAATTCCCGGATTATCTTTTTAATTTCATCCTTGCTGTATTCATTTACAATTGTATCGGCTGAAAGCTTCTGCCTTCTATCCATCCTCATATCCAGTGGAGCATCCTTGTTATAACTAAATCCTCTTTCAGCTTCATCCAACTGATGGGAAGAAACTCCCAAATCCAGCAAGATCCCATCTACACCTTCTATTTTGTTTTCATAGCATACACTTTTGATGTTAACAAAGTTTGTATTTTCGAAAATCAGTGCACCCTTGCCTTTTTGGGCTTCCAACCGTTTTTTTGAAGTTTCCAGCGCAAATCCATCCTGATCCAGTCCTATCAATGTTCCCTTTTCACCTAGCTGCTTGTATATGCCTGAAGAATGTCCTGCACCTCCAAGTGTTCCATCAACGTATATCCCATCAGGTTTTATATTGAGGTTGTCAATACACTCATCAAACAGTACCGGCTTATGCTCAAACTCCATTAAACCCTATCAACTCCCAAAGTTTCTGATGCATTGTACTAAATACCAAGCATCGCCATTTTTTCAGCAATATTGTCTGCACTCATATTTTCATCGCCAGAGTAGCTTTCCCATTTTGCCTTGTCCCATATTTCAACTCTGGTTGATACCCCAATAACATAAATGTCTTTATCCAAACCTGCATATTCCCTTAAATTTTGGGGTAATAATATTCTTCCCTGCTTGTCCACTTCGCATTCAGTAGCCCCTGCAAAGAAAAATCTGACAAATGCTCTTACATCCTTATCAGTAAATGGAAGTGATTTCAGTTTGGTTTCAAGGTTACCCCACTCTTCAGCTGAATACGCAAACAAACAGTTATCAAGACCTTTGGTCACGATAAACTTCTCGCCAAGACCATCTCTGAACTTAGACGGTACAATGACACGACCTTTTGCGTCCACTGAATGCTGGTATTCACCATAAAACAACTATTTCACCTCACATTTTGGTACCACCCACCACTTCGCACCACTTTTCACCACTTCTAATTAAATTTTAGTCCAAATCGGCCTAATAATCAAGACATATTTTAAATTTTCTGTATAAAAAATAAAAAGATAGGACGTTAGTCCTACCTTTCTAAGCACTTTTGATAGATTTTTTATTCCCCTGCCAATTTCAGGTATGTGAAAAATAAAACTTCCACTCACTTAGGGATAACGAAAAAATAACTTCCTATTCTCATATTTTGAAAACATTATTAAATCAAGTTTTTTCGTTATCCAGAGTTGGAACTTATATTTTAGTCATACCTTATTAATCCGAAGAGTTGAATATTTCTTTCTTTCTTCTCATCGATATACTCAAAATTATTCCAACCGCAATGAAATTGGTCAGCATGTAGCTTCCACCCGAACTTACAAAGGGTAACGGAATACCTGTAACAGGGAACACACCGACACTCATGCCGATATTTTCCATAGCATGGAATGCCCATACCGATGCTATCCCGATAACTACAAATGAACCGTATGAATCTCTTGCATGTCTTGCAATATATATACACCTCAATAGAATAAAGCAAATCAACAGTATAATGATTACTGCACCGATAAATCCCAACTCTTCACCAACAACAGAAAAAATAAAATCCGATTCACTGACCGGTACACTTCCATTCTGTGTCTGAATGCCTTTATAAAGCCCTTTCCCGTAAATCTGGCCTGATCCGACTGCCAGTTTTGACCTTATAACGTTAAAACCAGCACCTAGAGGATCAAGTTCGGGATTCAAAAAGACCTTTATCCTGTCCCTTCTCTTATCATTCAGGACAAAAAACCATAAAAACGGAGTAGATAAAAGAAAAACGGTTAATAGTGCTATAAGGTACTTGTAGGCTATTCCACAGATAAAAACCAGTACAAAAAATGCAAAGACAAATACAAGTGCCGTACCAAAATCTTTCTGGGCAACAATCAATCCCATAGGTATTGCCGAGTACATTAAAAACTTAAAAATATTGGCTTTTCTACTTTTCTGGTCATCATATATTCTTTCCAAAAACACAGCGGCAACCAAAATATATGATATCTTTGCAAGCTCTGAAGGTTGAAATGTAATAAATCCCAAGTCAATCCAACTTCTACTTCCAAGGTTTTCATCACCTTTACCAATAAAAAGCACAGCTACCAATAGTCCCGTTGTAACAATGTAAAAAAATATTCCCAGAGTTCTAAAGTCCTTGTAATCTATGCAACTTATCACAATAGCCATAACTATTCCAACTGCAAATGTGCCTACATGAACAATTATCATTCTTCTGGCGTTAGGCATATAATTCACCGCGCTGCTGACAACAAAAGAACCAATAACACCCAAAATTGCTATTGCAAAAAACAAAATATAATCAAATTTCTTAAAAAAGTTAAAATCTTTGGTTTTTTCAACAAAGTACATAAGCTCACCTTCAATATTAGATTATCCTTCTAAAAAGTTTGTTTTAGACACATAGCTTCAATTTATCCAAAATTCATAAATATAGGATCACTTCAATTAAAAACTACTGCCAAACAAGCATATAAGCCAAGATTTAGCAGTAGTTCATAACTATTAATTAATACTATTATATTTTTCTGAATATGTAATGTCAATGCAACTCCAGTATTTAACACTATAAATATGTCCTTTAACAATTCCTATCTTTCAATTAGAAAATCCTGGCATCCTCTATCCTCCCTGTTTAAAACATTATTATAGTATTCTACTATCAATGAGTCCAACTCAATGCTGGTTTTATAAATCTTGCTGTAATCGTCATTATTGTCTATCATATTATTAAGCTCACATTGCAACTTCTGAATCTTCTGTTTATACATTTTTCGCACCACCATTATCTTTAGTAAAATCTTAACGAATACTTATGTCTTGTTTTGGGAAAAATTCTTATATTTCGCCCTTATATTATAAGAAATTACTATATATTCGTCAAGAAACTATAAATAATGTAATATAATTGTAATGCAGCGCAAAATGAACACTACTACAACTTTACTCTAATTCCCCTCTTCCTCCTTATTTTCAAGCGTTTCACTGGTATTTGCCGTTTCCTCAACAGCATCAACTTTCTCGACATTTTTCGAGCTGGGTTTTTCATTGAGTTCATGGAGCAATGTTGTATATTCACTTTCTACAGCGTCTCCTGCAGTTATCCCTTGTGCTCTAGACATTTTTCTCCTGATAACGAAAATCAATCCAAATACGATAACAAATACAAGCGATAGAACCTGAGATATTCTAAACGAGCCTAACCACAGGCTATCAAGCCTCAATCCTTCAATCCAGAACCTTCCTGCCCCATATCCGACCATATAAAGGCAAAATACTTCACCGTCCAGTTTCTTTCTCTTTGCAAACCACATCAAAAGAAAAAATATTGCCAAATTCCAAAGCGACTCGTATAAAAACGTAGGATGAACCGGAATACCTGGATCAACCGGAACCTTCAAATCCCGAAACACCTCCAACTGTTTCTGAATAACTTCACCGGTCATCCCCCATGGAAGGTTGGTGTTTCGCCCGAAGGCCTCCTGATTGGTAAAATTCCCCCATCGACCTATGGCTTGAGCAAGGAGAAAATATGGAATACAAAAGTCCACAAGTCTTAACGTATTAACCTTCCTTAGTTTACCAAACACTAAGGCAACAATGACTGCTCCTATTAGTCCTCCATAAATAGCAAGTCCTCCCGTTCGGATATTGACGATTTTGAAAAAATCCCCATTAAACTCACTCCAGTTGAATATTACATAGTACATTCTCGCACACACAATAGAAAATGGAGTTGCAAACAATACAAGATCGATTATATCATCCGATTTTATACCTGCTTTCTTACTGTTCTTCATTGCAAGCATGACAGCAAGAAAAAAACCTGCTGAAATTATTATCCCGTACCAATATACAGGAAGCCCAAATACATTGAATGCTTCCCTGTTTATTGGTATCTTAAAACCGAGTTTCGGGAATTCTATATATCCCATTTTTATCCCCCTTATGTTGGTTTGATTACCGACATTGCAAGTCTGTCGGCTGAAAAATGTTCTTCAAACACTTTATTTACATATTCAAAAGTTATTTTATCATATACTTCCATATAGTCAAACAAATTAATCTCTTTAAAATACACCGAAACAAAATTGTGGGAAATCCGCTCCACCGAATTAAGCTGCTTCACAAGTCTTCCTTTATTGGCACGCCTTATCCTTTCATAGGTCTCCATGCTAAGCCCCTTATCCCGAAGAGAGCTTATCTCTTCCAGCAGTCTTTCCTTTACCTTGAGAGGATCTTTTGATTCACCTCCGAAGGCAGAATAAGCGTAGTTCTCCTCAATGCTGTAATCAAATTCAAAAGAGTTGTTAATCAGCCCTTCGTTATATAACTCGTTGTATAACTTAGAGCTCTTTCCCATTATCATATCCAGCAGAATTTTTACAGCTGTCTCTCTCATCAGGCAGTCCATCCCTTTTGAAGCAAACCCAACGTCTTTGTATCCCATCTGGAACAACGGCATCGATACAGCAAGATTTTGCTCAACATAGCTTTTATTCAGTTTATCGGATTCATCCGGAAATATTCTTTTAATCTCAGGCTTACTTGCAGATACTGTTATGGTTTTTTCAATCTGTTCAAATACTTTAGCAGCATCAACATCTCCCACCACCACAATAATCATGTTTGAAGGATGATAGAATGTATTGTAGCACTTATATAAAATGTCCTTGTTAATTTTACTAATACTCTCAATGCTTCCTGCTATATCAATCTTAACAGGATTTTTTTCATAAAATGCATCAAGAAGGTTAAAAAACACTCTCCAGTTTGCATTGTCATCATACATACGTATTTCCTGTCCTATTATACCCTTTTCCTTTTCTACACTCTCCTCAGTAATATAAGGATTCTGGACAAAATCAAGCAGTAAACTGAAGTTATCTTCAAATTTATCCGTACACGAAAACAAATATGCTGTCTGGGCAAAGCTGGTGTATGCATTTGGATTTGAGCCAAGCTGCGAAAATTTATCCATCACGCTTCCATCTTTCTGTTCAAAAAGCTTATGCTCCAAGAAATGTGCTATTCCATCGGGAACTCTTGTAACATCAGTTTCTTCCGGCACAATAAATTCATTGTTTATCGAACCGTAATGAGTTGCAAACGTTGCAAATTTCTTTGAATATCCTTTTTTAGGAATAACAAAACACTTAAGCCCGCTCTTATGCTCATACGTATGCATAACTTCATCAATATTTTTATACTCTATAGTTTTAATATCCATTATTTTTTATCTCCCTTCAAAAATGAGGTATTATAGATGAAAAACTCAAAGCTATATGGATGACTTCATTATTCCCTATTTTGATGTAAGAAAATATACCGTATCCATTTCTATCTTTTTTGCGACATCGATTACATCCTGCCTTGTTACCTTCTTGACTTTTTCAATAATATCGTCAGGAGAGTCCTGAGTTCCTGCAATGATCTGACTCAGATTAAAATCAACCACCTGCAGTTGGCTGTCTTTAAGTGAATTTATTCCTGTCTCAATACTTTTGATTGATGCTTCAAATTCATAATCTGATATAACTCCGTTTTTCATATCCTCAAGCTGTTTCATTATTACGTCATAAGCTTTATCCTTGTTGCTGATTTCTATACCACCGCTGATAACCATAAGACCTTTGAATTTTTCAAGCCTTGAAAAAACATAATATGCCATTGCATTTTTTTCACGGACATTCTGGAAAAGTTTTGAGTGCAAGCCTCCGCCAAGTATACTGTTATATACCATTAACTTGTAATATTCTTCCGACTTAGGGTCTGTATTAGTCCTGAAACCAATTGACAGTTTTGCCTGATTCACATTCATATGCTCGGTAACTTCTCTTACTTCCGATACATGCTTTTCTACACTGACCTGCGGCAATGTTTTTATATTTCCCCGATTTATCTTCTTCAATTTATCAACAATATAATTGATCTGCTCATCTACTATATCTCCGGAAATGAACACGTAAACAGGCAAAGTTTCCAAAAAGTACTTGTAATGGTCATGCAGGTTAGCTGCATCTATTTTGTTTATATCTTCTATATTTCCATAGTCAAATATGCCAAAGGGTTCATTCTCACACATTACTTCCAGACATTTGTCAACCCCATACTGAACCTTATCATTTACCCTGCTTTCAATGAGCTCCTTAAGTTTTTTTGCTTCCTGTTCCATGTATTCCTTTTTAAATACCCCGTTCTCGGTAACAGGCTGTGTAATAATCTCAAATAGCAGGTCAAAAGCCTTATTTGTCAAATCAGCTTTTCCATTTGCATATTTATCTGAAATAAAGTCCAAATAAAATTGAACTATCTGGTTTTCCCCTTTCTTTGTTACTCCGCAGTCAAATGCCGCACCATACAACTCTTCAAGATAAAGCGATATATCCTGTATTGTCGGAAAATTAACGCTTCCCCTCCTTAAAACTGCGGGTAGCAACGCATTCTTTGATGCATTTTCCCTGCTGAGGTTATCATGAAAAAAGATGTTTATGGAATTTGTTTTGAACTTATTTGTCTTGATCTGATATACCTTTATGCCGTTGAAAGAAGCAATTTCGCTAATCTGATTCTCTGATAGCACAGTGTTAGTCATTTAACCAGTCCTCTCATTTTTAGTTTAATAAAAAGCAGTTTCTTTATTAGTATAATAAAAACAACATGCTTTATTCAATATCTGGAAAGCATATTGTTTCTATTTTTCATCTGGTGCCTGTTGTTTTAGTGTCAAACGATGTAATTAGCAAGGCCTTAACAAAATTCAATTTTCTAAACTCTTAAAATCTTTAGACAGGTAAACATAAAAAACAATCTATTGAAAATAATAATTATGGAGGGATGTCAATGATTAATACCAGATACTATAGAAAACACCCCAGAAGCCATACTAAAAACGAAACTCAGGAAGAAGAAAAAGTATTGAATCTAAGTGGATTAGCAGCCATAGGTATTTTAGCATTTACACTTGCAAACGGTATGTTTTTGGGGTATGCAATGAGGAGAAACAGGTGCTGAAAAGGAGAAGCAATTTGCTTCTCCTTTTTCCATAATTTATTTCTTTATATCACTAAAGTATTCCTTTGCGCTTTCAATATCTTTCCGGATCTGTCCAACCAGTTCATCCAGATTATTAAACTTCTTTTCCCCTCTGATTTTCTTAAGGAAAAAAACCTCAATGCCCTCACCGTAAATATCTTCGCTATAATCCATAATATAGGTCTCAATAGATACTTTCTGATCATTGAAAGTCGGATTATTTCCGATATTTGTTATACTGTCATACATCCTGCCATCTAATAGAGTTCTGGTAACATATACACCATACGCTGGAATCAGAAGATATTCCTCAGGATAAATGTTTGCAGTGGGAAAGCCTAATGTATTACCTATTCTTTTGCCTCTCTCTACAATTCCAGTTATTGAATAATGTCTGCCTAGCAATTTAAATGCACTACCCATATCACCCTTTTTAACATGCTTTCTTATAAGTGTGCTGCTTACCACATCATCGTCTATCTTAATCGGGGGAAGGGTTATCACTTTGTAATTATACTTTCGCCCAAGCTCTTTCAAGTACTCTACATCCCCCTGGCCTTTATATCCGAACCTATAGTCAAATCCTGTAACCGCCAGCTTCATATTTAACTTCTTAACCAGAATATCTCTAACAAACATTTCAGGACTCATCCTTGAAAAGTATTCGTCAAACTCCTCAAAAAAAGTATAATCCAGTTGAGTTATCTCAAGCAATCTCATCTTTTTGTTTACAGAAGTTATCATAGGTGTAAAAAGCTTTTTCCTGATGATATTTTCAGGGTGCTTGGTGAAAGTATACAAAACAGACTCAAGCCCACCCTGTTTTGATTCACTGATGAGAGTGTTTATTAAAGCCATGTGTGCAATATGTAAACCGTCAAAGTTACCTAATCCAACACCAGTAGGTTTTGTAAATTGATTTTGTTGATTCTTTCCGTATATTACTTCCATATGCTTCCCTTTTGAACGTTCTTAAAAAATATTTCAAATATAAAAAACAACCTCTAAATTATTTTTAAAAACTTCGGTTTAATGTTACTTGTATTATTTCAAGTATTGCTTAATGGTACACCATTAAAATTGCTTCTTCATTTTTAACAACTTACAGCCTTTAATAAATAAAACCTCACTTAATCCTATAAATTTAGCACTATCATCATATGTCCGGAGTATCATGCCTTTTTTTAATTGTGAATCTTTCAATTCTACATAAGCGCCATTAATTATTTTCTTTGTTTCCAGACTGTTTAAATCCACTCTGTCCAATTCCTTAAAAACGTCTTCAACACTTGAAATTTTCCCGGATATTGAATTATCCCTTGAGTACTCGTATATTTCTTCAAGAGTAAGCGAATCGGCAAGCTCAAAATTTCCTGCCCGTGTTCTTACAAGGAATGACATGTGTCCCCCGCATCCAAGCTTATCCCCGATATCCGAACATAATGTCCTTATATATGTACCTTTAGAACATTCCACATCAAATACAGCCTTATTGTCTCTGATATCCAGTATATCTATAGAATGTATTGTTACATTCCTCGGTTTCCGCTCAATTGTAATTCCTTCTCTTGCAAGCTCATAAAGTTTTTTGCCTTCAACTTTAATGGCCGAATACATGGGAGGAATTTGTTCATATCTCCCAACAAAACTTTTTATGGCGCTAAAAATCTGCTCTTCGGAATAATTAGCTTCACATACCTTCAAGACTTTACCATAATTATCCTGTGTGTCCGTAGAAACTCCAAGAGTCAGTTCTGCACGGTATACCTTATCCTTATCCGTCAGATAATCTATAGTTTTAGTTGCCTTTCCAATGCATACAGGCAAGACACCTACAGCACTCGGATCAAGTGTACCCGTATGACCTATCTTTTTTTCCTTTAGCACACTTCTTAAATACGCCACAATGTCAAAAGAAGTCATACCCGGGGGCTTTAACACATTAAGAATTCCATCCATAATTATAGAACTTCCCTTATATCTTTATTAATCATATCCTTTATCTCTTCCATATTCCCTTTAACAGTACAACCTGCCGCCTTCTTGTGTCCACCACCTGAATATTTGTTTGCAATAGCGGAAACATCTACATAGCTTTGGGAACGAAAGTTAATTTTAAATTCATTATCACTCCGCTGCTTTATCAAAACAGCTACTTCCACGCCATTTATATTTCTTGCAATATTTACCAATCCATCACTATCCTCATCATCAGCACCGGCTTTTTTTATCATATCATCTGTAATTGTTATAAAAGCAACCTTTCCCTCTTCAAAAATTTCAATTGAATCTATTGCCAAACCCATTAATTTGACTTTCTTGAGAGGTACTGTCTCAAAAACCAATTGCGAAATCATAGATACATTTGCACCATTATTAATTAAGTCTGCTGTGATCTGGTGGGTTATAGGAGTTGTATTACTATATTTGAATCCACCTGTATCTGTGGCAATAGCCACATACAAGCAAGTTGCAATACTTTCATCCACACTAACTCCCATCCTTTTGATCAGCTCGTACACCATTTCTCCCACTGCTGCTGCAGTTGAGTTAACATGGTTTATTGATGCAAATTCAGTATTTGTGGTGTGATGGTCTATATTTACAGTAAGAGTGGTACTGTTGAATATATCAACCCTTTTTCCAAGTCTATCCAAATCCCCTGTATCAAGGGCAATTACGAGGTCAAAATTTTGGAAATTTGATTTATACACTTCAACATATTCTTTCCCTGGCAAAAATTCATAGGTAGAAGGAATTTCCTCCTCAATGTAAACCATGCTTTTCTTGCCTATCTTTTCCAGCGCCAATGCAAGGGCCAAACTTGATCCCAGTCCATCACCGTCTACAGAAACATGCGGTAGAATAGCTATTTTATCCGCTCCGTTTACTGCATCCATAATTCTTTTATCAATCATATACATACCTCTCTAATGAATAAAAAATACATCAATATAATAATCAATTATATTATTTAAGGTTGGGGAATTCTCCCCAACCCCACAGCGGTTAACATATCTATTAAACACTTCACCGCAAAAGTTACAATCAGAGTAGTAAGTTCCGCTGTGATAATCAGGGGAACAATACAATTAATCATCTTGCTTAACAGCATCATTTATCAACTTCGAGATATACGCCCCATGCTCTATTGAATTGTCCAGCTCAAACTGAATTTCGGGAGTATATCTAAGTTGAACCCTGTGTCCAACTTCCCGTCTGATAAAACCTGCGGCACTTTTCAGCCCATCAAGTGAATTCTTTTTTTCCTCTTCATTTCCCATAATGCTGACGAATACTTTCGCATAACGCAGATCCCTAGTTACATTGACATTAGTTACACTTATCAATTTAGAAAGCCTGGGATCTTTAAGTTCGCCCTGTATTATCGAACTTATTTCTTTCTTCATCTCTTCCGAGATTCTTACCGTTCTATCCATAAAACCACTCCTGTATTAGCGTTAGGATTTATCTCTTAACCTCTTCCATTACAAAAGCCTCAACAACATCGCCCTCTTTAAGGTCATTGAACTTTTCGATTGAAAGGCCACATTCAAATCCCTGTGCCACTTCCTTTACATCATCCTTGAACCTCTTTAATGAAGCAAGCTTGCCTTCATGTACAACAATTCCATCACGAACCAACCTTACGTCAGAATTTCTTGAAACCTTTCCGTCTATTACATAACCTCCGCCAATTGTGCCTACTCCTGAAACTTTAAATATCTGTCTTATTTCAATATGTCCAGATACTACTTCTTTATACGTCGGTTCAAGCATACCTTTCATCGCAGCCTGAATATCTTCTATTGCGTTATATATTATTCTGTAAAGTCTCAAATCAACTCCGGATTCTTTTGCTATTTCTGCAACATTTGTGGCTGGTCTTACATTAAAGCCTATAATTATGGCATTTGATACCTGAGCCAATGTAACATCGGATTCAGTAACAGCACCAACACCACCGTGAATGATCTTAACTCTGACTTCCTCGTTGCTGAGCTTCTCCAATGACTGTTTAACAGCTTCAACAGAACCTTGAACGTCTGCTTTTACAATTATATTAAGATCTTTTACCTTACCCTCTTTTATCTGGTTAAACAAATCATCAAGGGATACTCTTGCTGAAGATTTGAGCGTCTGTTCTCTTTGCTTGAGTCTTCTCTTTTCAGCCAGCTGCTTTGCAATTTTTTCATCAGTTATGGCATAGAATATTTCACCAGCTTCCGGCACTTCAGGTAATCCGAGAATTTCAACAGGAGTAGAAGGTCCAGCCTTCTTGATCTTATGGCCTTTATCATCGACCATAGCTCTTATCCTACCGACTATTGTACCGGTTACAATTGAATCACCGATATTCAACGTTCCCCTTTGAACAAGTATTGTAGCTGTTGGCCCTTTATCCTTGTCAAGTTTTGCTTCAATTACGGTACCTTTAGCCTGTTTATTCGGATTTGCTTTAAGCTCAAGCATATCTGCCGCCAAAAGAACCATCTCAAGCAAACTATCAATGTTTATCCTCTTTTTGGCGGAAACTTCAACGCATATAGTGTCTCCACCCCACTCCTCAGAAACAAGTCCATGTTCTGTGAGTTCCTGTTTTACTCTGTCCGGGTTTGCACCAGGCTTATCTATTTTATTAATTGCTACGATTATAGTAACATTTGCAGCTTTTGCGTGGTTTATTGCTTCAATCGTCTGAGGCATAACACCATCATCGGCAGCTACAACCAATATTGCAACGTCAGTCACCTGAGCTCCTCTGGCTCTCATTGCAGTAAATGCTTCATGACCTGGAGTATCAAGGAATGTAATATTCCTGTTATTAAGCTTAACCATATAAGCTCCAATATGCTGTGTTATACCTCCAGCCTCAACATCTGTTACATGAGTTGACTTAATAGCATCTAAGAGTGAAGTCTTACCATGGTCAACATGTCCCATAACGACAACAACCGGAGGCCTTGGCACTAACTGCGACTCGTCCTCTTCTTCTTCATCATCAAATAGGATATCTTCCTCATGTACAACTACTTCCTTCTCGGCTTTAACACCAAACTCATCTGCTATTATAGTCGCTGTATCATAGTCAAGCTCTTGATTTAAGGTAGCTAATATTCCCAAGCCCATTAACTTCTTTATAACCTCTGCTGCTGCTTTCTTTAATGATTCAGCAAGCTCTTTTACCGTTATTGTTTCCGGTATCTTTATAGAAGTTAAAACAGCTCTCGGAGGTATATATTTTTCCTCTTTCTTAGCTTCCTTCTTAGGTTTCTTGGTTTTCTTCACGTCATCTACATAAAACTCCTGAAGAATAAAATCGTCCGACAAAATCTGAGACACTTCTTTTTTACCTGCAAATACGTTTTTATCAGGTTTTGTATTTTTATTACTCTTTACACTACCTTTAACAACGTTTCCTTTTGGTACTTCTTTTTTGAGTTCTCTTTTTGTATCCTTATCAGAATCTTTATTGTAGAACTCCCTCCTGACTTCAGTTCTTTGAGAACTGACCTCATCCTTTTTTATAGCAGGGTCAACCTTTGGAATCTCTAAAGGCTTGTTGGATGCATAATTGGGCTTATTGGATGTAAAGCCACCGGGTCTGTTGGAAGAAAAGTTCCTGTCACGATCCTTATCATTAAAGGGTCTACCACCCTGCCTGTTCTGGTTGTATTGTCCATTTGTATTCGAACCATTTTGATTATTTTGCCTGTTGTTTTGGTTGTAGGGCGGTCTATTATTCTGGTTATTATATGGCTGCCTGTTGTTTTGATTATATGGCTGCCTATTACCCTCACCGTTTGCAGGACGGTTATTGCCAGTTTTCGCATCCGCAGGGTTTCTAGGTTGATTATTGTCCCTCCGGTTATTAAACCTGTCATTTGCATAACCATTGTTTCTATTGTCCCTATAATTGCCCGGTTTGTTCTCCCTGTTGTTGTAAGGCCTTTTTTCATGAGAATTATCCGGCCTTTTTGTTTCTGTTTTATCGTCAGCAGACTCTTCAGTGTTGCTTGCTAATTTTGGTTCCTGTTTTGGCGCTATTTCAGTCTTAACTGCCTCAGCGGTTGTTGGCTTCTCAACATTAGCCACATCAGAACCAGCATCAGTGTTTGCAATTGAAACCTTAACCGGTTCATCAATAACAACCGGTGCTTTGATTTCTTGCTTTTGGGAAGCTACTGCTTCCATTTGTTGTTCTTTAGATACTTCCTTATGAGTATCAATGGTTTCGTGTGTGTTTACTATTTTCGTAACCTCCTGTTTCTTTTCAACTCCTAGAGGCCTCTTGAATTCAGGTTTGGTATCTCTGACAAATCCAGGTCTTAATCCTGAATTCGAAGTTGCAACCTTAACAAAATCATTTCTCTTATTTTTTGAGAACTCATGGTTGTCAACTTTTTTTGCTGCGTTCTTATTGTTATCATTTTTTGTATTCCTGACCTCATTATCCGAGTCCACTATTATTTCCGTTGTCCTTATAATTCTTGGAGCATTTTTTGTTTCTTTTCTTGTATCTTTATTTTCATTGGTGTGAATAGTCTGCAAAATCTTCTTTTCTTCGTTTTCTTCCTTATGCTTGATAACACCAATATGATCATATAAAGCTTCAAGCTCATGCTCTTCCAACAAACTCATATGATTTTTAACGACAATATTTATTTCCGCTAACTTCTCCATAAGTCTTTTGCTGGTTGTATTCATTTCCTTAGCGAGTTCATATACTCTCATTTTCGTCAATATTTTCACCCCCGCATCCATTATTGACACTGCAATCAATCATTTCCATTAACCTTTTTGAAAAGCCTGTATCCAATATCGCTACCACCGACCTTATATTTTTACCGGTAAATTTCCCTATCAGGTCTTTTTTACCGAATATCCGGATTTCTATGCTTCTAAACCTGCATGCATCTGTGAATTTCTTTTTTGTATTCTGTGAAGCATCATCAGCAACTATAATTAAGCTGACTCCCGTCCCTTTTAATGCTCTCTCGCAAGTCTCTTCACCTGATAAGAGTTTTCTTGCTTTTGTTGCCAGCCCCAAGAAAGAGTATACTTTATCCGTCATTACCTTCCTCCAGTTCATTTTCCAAAGCTGAGTATACCTCTGCGCTTATAGGAGTCTCAAATGCTTTCTCAAAGCGTTTGGCCTTTCTGGCTTTTTGGAAGCACTCGTTACTTTTACAAATGTATGCTCCCCTTCCCGCTTTTTTTCCGGTAAAATCAACAGATATGTCATTTTCCTTATTCTTAACTACCCGAATAAGTTCCTTCTTGGGCTTCATCTCCTGACACCCAAGGCACATTCGCAAAGGAACCTTCTTCTGCTTCAATATAAATCACATCCCTAGTTTCAAGTTTAATCAAAATCTTTAAGGACATTTGCTTAGCAAATTCCAAAAATCATAGTCTATTCATCTTCATCCTGCTCATCTTCAGAATATGTCGACTGAAAACCTCCATCAAAGTTAAGAAGCTGCTGTTCTATGGTTGCTCTAAGCTGTGACTCACTCTTGATATCTATTTTCCAACCAGTTAACTTTGCAGCTAATCTGGCATTTTGACCTTCTTTACCAATGGCAAGAGACAACTGAAAGTCAGGTACTGTAACCTTTGCACTTTTCTCTTCCTCATTAATATCAACTCTTACAACCTTAGCAGGACTCAAACTACTTGAAATATACTCCTGTGCATTGCTGCTCCACTTGATTATATCAATTTTTTCCCCTTTAAGTTCATCAACAATTGTCTGAACTCGCGTACCTTTCTGTCCAACACATGCTCCTACCGGGTCAACATTATCGTCTTTAGAGTACACAGCTATTTTAGTCCTTGAGCCAGGCTCCCTTGATATGCTCTTAATCTCAACAACACCCTCGTGTATTTCTGGAACTTCCAATTCAAAAAGCCTCTTAATAAGGCCTGGATGTGTTCTTGAAACCATAATCTGAGGACCTTTCGTAGTCCTTTTTACTTCAATTACATATACCTTTATTCTGTCATTGAAATTGTATTCTTCCCCAGGTATTTGTTCTGTAGGTGCCAAAACAGCTTCCGTCTTTCCGAGGTCAATAATAACGTTCTTCTTTTCAGTTCTCTGAACAATTCCTGTAACTATTTCGGCCTCTTTATTGGAAAATTCATCAAAAATTATTCCTCTTTCGGCTTCCCTAAGTCTTTGAACAACCACCTGTTTTGCAGTCTGGGCAGCTATTCTTCCAAACTTCTTAGGTGTAACCTCTACCTCGGCCATATCCTCTTCGTCAAGTTCAGCATTAATCTTCTTGGCGTTTTCAATAGATATATCCATATACTCATTTTGTGGGTCGCTTGTAACCCTCTTTAAAGCATACACCTTAAAATCGCCTGTTTGCCGATCAATAGACACACGTACGTTCTGAGAAGAACCGAAATTTCTCTTATATGCGGAAATAAGGGCTGCCTCTATCGCCTCAATAATAATATCTTTATCAATTCCCTTCTCCTTTTCCAACTGTTCTAGCGCATGAATCAAATCTGAACTCATTTAAGAACCTCCTATTCTTTTTCTGATTCAAATATCCTTTCAACCCGACAATGTTAAAACTTAATAGCTCTCCTGACTAATGCTACCTCATCTCTTTCAAATTCCATATTACTCTTGTCATCTATTTTAATAGTAATCTTATTGTCTATCAGACCAAGCAACTCCCCTTCAAAGCTCTTCCTGCCGTCAATAGGTTTAAACACCTTAACTTCCACAAGCTCACCTTTAAACCTTTCGAAATCTGAATCCTTCTTAAGAGGCCTATCTAACCCTGGTGATGACACTTCTAAAAAATAGCTCTGATCAATAGGATCTTTTTTATCTAAAATATCGCTTATCTCTTCGCTAACAATCTGACAATCATCTATCGTTATGCCACCAGGTTTGTCTATATAAATCCGGAGATACCAGTTGGTTCCCTCCTTTATAAATTCAACATCCACAAGTTCAAAAGAGTGGCTGGATACTACAGGACCTGCAAATTCAGCAACAATCTCTTCAATTCTTTTTTTAACCATAAGCATCCTCCATTATTAAGCTAAAGGAACTATTTGCAAACCAAATCCCTTAAGGCATCCAATCCGTCTATGTTTAAGTCCATTCGCTAAAATTCCTCAAAACAAAATAATAACCTGCGCCATAATATGCACAGCTATGAACTTATCTATAATACGAAAGAGTGGGTTCGACCCACTCTTTACCAACTAGTTCCTATACGCATTAATCCAAAAGTATTATAACACTATTATTTGTAATTATCAACATTTTATTAGTTTTTATTAAAAATATTTATTTTATGAAACATCGTTATAATAATATAGCTTAAAATACAATATCATAATAAAAATTTTTCTTTTTAGATATATGATGATAAATGATCTATACCTTGCCTAACTACAACTTATGTATTTCCTCCAAAAACTCGTCAACTGCCCGCTCCTGAGGTATCTTTCTCACAATCTCTCCCTTTTTAAAGAGAAGCACTTCACCTTTGCCTCCTGCAATACCTATGTCTGCTTCTTTTGCCTCACCAGGACCATTTACTGCGCATCCCATAACTGCAACTTTTATATCTTTATTGACGCCGGAGAGCTTTTCTTCAATTTGGCCTGCAATGCTGATCAGATCAACCTGACATCTTCCACATGTAGGGCAGGATATAAACTCAACTCCACCCTTTTTTAAACCTAAAGACTTCAGTATCACGTTTCCAGCCCTTATCTCCTCCACGGGATCACCTGTTAAAGACACCCTTATTGTATCACCAATTCCTTCCGCCAGAAGACAACCCAAACCTACCGAGGACTTAATAGTTCCTTTATATACAGTACCTGCCTCAGTGACACCTATATGCAGCGGATAATCGGTTCTTTCAGACATCATTCGGTAAGCTGCAATTGTCATCGGTACATTTGATGCTTTCAAGGAAAATACGATGTCATAAAAATCCAGTTCCTCAAGTATCCTCGCATGGTTTAACGCACTTTCCACCATAGCCTCAGGACTTACACCACCATACTTTTCCATTACATCCTTCTCTAGAGAGCCGGAATTAACACCGATTCTTATTGGAATATTTCTCTCCTTAGCAACTTCAACCACCATTCTAACTCTATCCTTATCTCCGATATTTCCCGGATTAAGACGGATTTTATCCGCGCCATTTTTCATACAGGCTATAGCGAGACGATAATCAAAGTGTATATCTGCCACCAGAGGAATATTGATTGATTTTTTTATTTCTTTTACTGCCTCAGCGGCCTCATTGTCTGGCACTGCAATTCTCACAATACTGCAACCCGTTGCCTCTAGTCTTTTTATCTGATTCACAGTTGATAAAACATCTCTGGTGTCGGTATTGGTCATTGACTGGACAGTAATCGGAGAATCACCTCCGATAAAATTATTTCCAACATGTATTTTCTTAGTTTTTTTCCGTTTTATATAATCATTATCCATTGTAAGTTCCTTCTATTTTTATTTTTAATCAAGCAAATTTGGCAATGTTTTAATTACAAAAAGCTATTTCCTCAAAATCATCCCATAAAACAACATGATTTACTATCCTAATAAATTTAGAACTTAAACCCCCATAATCTCGCAAAATCATTAATAGATATAAATATAGAAAATCCTATCAATATAAAGAAACCAATTGTAGTTATTATAGCTTCCTTTTCTATAGGAATCGGCTTCCTTCTTACAGCCTCAATCGCCAACAAAACCAACTTGCTTCCGTCAAGAGCAGGAAAAGGTATCAGGTTTGTAGCTCCAACAGCAACACTTATAAATGCTGTAAGTTCTAATATTGTCAGTATCGCATCCAACCATGTAGTAGTACTTTGAACAGCATCATTCATGGTACTTACTATACCAACAGGCCCCATCATATCGGCAATGGTAGCTTTGCCTGTTACCAACCATGACAGTGTATAGGCAACGTTTCTTGTATTACAATAAGCAAACAGTACTCCTTGTTTAAGTGAGCCCAAAAAGCCATCCTTTACATATTTAAAACCCATTCCAATATAGTATTGCTCTACAGTTGTGTCTTCCTTCGGCGTTGCCTGCAAAACAATTAACTCTCCGCCTCTTTCTACGGTTATCTCCAGCGGATTATCCCTGTTTTTCTGTAAAATATCACGGATTTCTTCAATACTTGCAACCTCAGTATCATTTAATTCCAATATCTTGTCTCCTGCTTTCAATCCTGCCAGTTCACCAGGACCACCTTTGGTAACATTTCCCACTATATTTGTCTCTTCTTCGCTTGCAGCAAATCCAAGCATGAACTTTTTTTCCGATGGTTTAATTTCAGGTTTAAGGTGAAATTCAAGAATTTCATCTCCCCTCTTAACCTTTACATCTGTCGGTTCTCCTTTTGATATATATAGAAACTGGAGAAAATCCATGGGCTGATATACCCTTTTATTGTCATACTCTACTATTTCATCACCAGCTCTTATGCCGGCATTATAAGCAGGCGAATTATTTACCACCTCACCCACATTCATTGTCTGGAAACCGCTTACTGAGTAATATATTGTTATAATAACAAGCGCAGAAACAATGTTGGCAAGCGGACCAGCAGCAATTACCGCCGCTCTGACCCACACGGGCTTTTTATAAAAAGCATTTTCACTATCGGACTCTTCGTCTTCACCTTCCATCTTAACATAGGCAAGAATTGGGAAAAGCCTTATTGAGTATGTGGTCTCACCTCTGGTGATACTGAACAATTTTGGTCCTATAAAAAGCGAAAACTCCTCGACCCGTATCTTTGACAGTTTTGCAACAATAAAATGTCCAAGTTCATGAATAATCAATATAAAGTTAAATGCGAGTATTATCATTAATATTTTCATCATAGCTAAACCTCCTAATTTAAGTATATACTATTCTTCTAGAAAAAAACTGTTTTGGGGACATATTTTTAACTAAACATTATAGTAAAGCGTTTTGATCACTTTTTGTGAAAGATTGTTCTTCTGATTATTCAATAATATTTACCGAATCAATTCAAACTTCCGCTGCAATATCCAATATTCCTTATTTTCAATCTTACTATTATATATTTAAATTATTCAATAAATACATCTAAATATTCATATTTCTAACCATTTGCCTAGCCCATAGATCAACTTCCACAATATTTTCCAAGGTCGGATTCCGGATAATGCTGTGCCTACCCATTATATTTTCAATTATCCCAGGTATGTTTACAAATTTGACCTTTTCCTTTAAAAACAAGCCAACTGCCTCTTCGTTAGCTGCATTCATAGCAGCCGGCATTGTTCCGCCTTTTTCCAGTGCTTCAAAAGCTAATCTAAGGCATGAAAATGTCTTCATATCCGGTTCCTCAAAGGTCAACTCTCTACACTTTAACAGATCCAACTTTGAAAAACTATTTGGTTTTCTATCCGGGTATGTAAGCGCAAACTGAATTGGAAGTCTCATATCAGGTGATCCCAACTGAGCTATTATAGAACCGTCAACATACTCTACCATTGAATGAATTATGCTTTGTGGATGTACAATAACTTTTATGCGATCCAGTTCAAGTCCAAATAACCACTTGGCTTCAATTACTTCCAACCCTTTATTCATAAGCGTTGCAGAGTCAATAGTAATCTTGCTTCCCATGCTCCAGTTCGGATGTTTGAGCGCATCAGCCAAAGTAACCTTTTCAAGGTCTTGTAAAGTCTTTCCCCGAAAAGGCCCACCCGAAGCAGTCAATATTATTTTGGATACATCCATTATATTATTACCCACTAAACTCTGAAATATCGCAGAATGTTCACTATCGACAGGAAGAATGTCAACTCCCATTTTTAATGCTTCACTCATTACAATCTGCCCTGCTGTGACAAGGGTTTCCTTGTTTGCCAGAGCAATATTCTTTTTATTCTTTATAGCTTCCATTGTCGGAATCAACCCTGCGATACCAACTATTGAAGTAACTACTGTATCGACAGATTCAATGCAAGCTACCCTCTTAAAACCTTCAACACCGCTAACAACCTCAATTTCAAGGTCGGATATTCTTTGTTCCAGAAGCTTTGCCAGTTTTTCGTCTCCAACAGCAAGTACCTTGGGCAAAAACTCCCTGGCCTGCATTTCTAATTTATCTATGCTTGTATTGGCAGCCAGACCTTCCACCTTAATCTTAAGGTTTCTTGCCACATCAAGCGTTTGAACTCCTATTGACCCCGTTGACCCTAATATAGAAATTGATTTAGTCATTTAAATCTCTCCTTAAAATAACAGAATTGACAGGTAGAAATATACTACAGGGGCTGTAAACAGTATACTGTCAAATCTGTCAAGAACACCTCCATGCCCCGGCATGATATTGCCATAGTCTTTTATCTTTACATACCGCTTGATTGCAGATGCGGACCAGTCTCCAATCTGGGAAATAATACCGCATATAATCCCTAAGATTATAAAGTGGTATAACGGTATTACGTTTGCCGGATTGTTAAAGTTCAGATACATTCCATAAATCCCCATAACAAGAGCACAGCCGACTATTCCGCCAACAGATCCCTCTACCGTTTTCTTAGGGCTTATCTCGGGCATAAGTTTATGTTTCCCAAATAAATACCCCGAAAAATAGGCAAAAGTGTCTGTTGCAAATGCACCTATAAAAATCAGCCAAACATAATAAAACCCATTAACCATATTTCTGATCAATATAACAAAACCGAATAAAAATACTATGTATAGGATTCCAAAAACGGTAGCTGATATATCCGATATATTGAATTTATTATGCAAAAAAATAATATAACAAAATAGAATCAGCAATGCTGAAAAAACACCTAGAAGAGCTGATCTGAAAGAGATTAGAAATTCAATATTTATACCATATTTGTTCAAAGGCTCCTTTGAACAAACCAAAAACATATATACTGAAGCCATATAGCCAATAAATTTGACAGGTTTATATCCAATATTTGATACTGCGCTATAAAATTCATTTAAAGCCAATATCGACAGTAAAAAAATAAATAAACCAAGTACAATTTGCCCGGACCAAACAACAAAAAACAGTAATATTGCTCCGGCAATACCACTAGCCACCCTGATTTTCAATGTTATATTCCTCCAAACCTGCGGTTTCTAAACTGATATTCCTTTATTGCTGCTATAATATGCTCCTTCCTGAAATCCGGCCATAGCACATCGGTATACCAGAATTCCGTATAAGCCGATTGCCATATAAGGAAGTTACTTATTCTCTTTTCTCCACCCGGACGTATCAACAGGTCAGGATCCGGTGTATCTTTAGTATATAGTCTTTTTGTAATCATTGCCTCATCTATGCTATCATAGCTAACCTTTCCTTCTGCAACATCCTTTGCCAACTCTTTTACTGCATGTACTATCTCGTCCTTGCCCCCATAATTTATAGCAATATTCAGCGTCAATCCCGTATTATTTTCAGTAAGTTTTGTCACTCTGACTATCTGTTCCTGTATTTCTTTTCTTAGGATACTTGTATCACCTATGACCCTGATTCGTACACTTCTTCCATTTATATGTTTCTCCGCGTTTTTTAAATAGTCCAGTAAAAGATCCATCAATGTATCAACTTCACTCTTAGGTCTTTTCCAGTTTTCCGTAGAAAAAGCATATACAGTCAAGTACTTTATTCCTATTTCCCCACAAAAATGAGCAATTTTATCTAAATTATTCGAACCTTCCCTGTGCCCTACTGATCTCGGCATTTTCCTTTTCTTTGCCCAGCGACCGTTTCCATCCATAATTATAGCTATATGAGCAGGTAAATTGTTATAATCAATTTCAAAATTCATGTTCTCTAAATCACGTTTCTTAAAAAACCCCTTAAAAAAAGACATCATAACCTCCTGGTACTCCTAAGGCTAACTTCGGTAAGTTACTTAACACTATTATAATATTATAATATAGAAACTTCTTAAATAGCAATCAATTTTAAAAAGTCATCTTCTACTTAGGGATAACGAAAAAATAACTTCCTATTCTCATATTTTGAAAACATTATTAAATCAAGTTTATTCGTTATCCCTAAGTAGGAACTTATATTTTAGTCATACCTTCGTTAAAAGTAAAACCCCTCATCCTAGTGCTGATTAACAAAATTCTAGAATTTTGTTAATCAGCACTAGGATGTGCATTTTGAACATAATTCATTTCTAGAAATGAATTATGTTCAAAAGCACTAGAGGGGCTTACAAATTATCAATTCAAACTCATTATTACCGGCTTTCCTTATACTTACAACCCTATAATTATCGTCAAAATCATCACACTTTAGTCTTGGAGACGATGTAACACTTATGAAATAATTCTTTATGCCGCTATTTTCCAGCATTCTTTTAGCATCTCTTAAAGTAAAGCCTATAACATCCGTTACACTCATCCTATACCTCAAGAATTTCAGCGTCTTTATGTTCAACAACCTTATCAATTTCAGCAATAAATTTATCTGTCAGAGTCTGAATATCTTTTTCTGCTGACTTAAGATCATCTTCTGTCAATTCTCCATCTTTCTTAAGTGCCTTCATCTGTTCAATTCCATCTCTTCTTATAGCTCTTATTGCAACTTTTGCGTCTTCACCATACTTCTTTACAACCTTTGTCAGCTCTTTTCTTCTTTCCTCAGTGAGCATTGGGAATATTAATCTTATAACTTTTCCGTCATTGTTCGGATTTATACCAATATCCGATTTTTGTATTTCTTTTTCAATTTCCTTGATCATTTTTGCTTCCCATGGCTGTATCATGATCACTCTCGCTTCAGGCACAGAAACGCTGGCAATCTGATTAATAGGTGTTGGTGTACCGTAATAATCCACTGTCAGCTTATCCAGTATGGCGGGATTTGCTCTACCAGCCCTTACCCCTGCCAGTTCGTCCTTTAAGACATGAATTGTTTTTTTCATTTTTTCTTCAATATCCTTATACTCTTCCCTTGACATATTACCCCTCCTCTAATTATTTGGCATTGTTGAAAATATGGTCTTTACTAATATTTTACACATTACTTAATTGATGTACCAATGTTTTCGCCCTTGACAACCCTGATAATATTATCCGGCTTATCGAGACCAAATACGATAATGGGTATATTGTTATCCTTACACAAAGAAGCAGCAGTAGAGTCCATAACACCAAGTTCTTTATTCAGTACATCCAAAAATGACAGCTTGTCAAATTTCACTGCATTAGGATTGGTATTGGGATCACTATCATATACACCGTCAACCTTCTTGGCAAGTAAAATTACTTCAGCATCTATTTCTGCAGCTCGGAGTGCTGCTGTAGTATCGGTAGAAAAATAAGGGTTTCCTGTACCACAGGCAAATATAACAATCCTTCCTTTCTCCAGATGTCTGACAGCTTTTCTCCTTATATACGGTTCCGCAATTTGCCTCATTTCTATGGCAGTCTGCACCCTTGTAGGTATACCTCTTGATTCAAGAGAATCCTGGAGTCCTAAAGCATTAATAACGGTAGCAAGCATACCCATATGGTCAGCTGTAGTGCGATCCATACCCTTACCGCTTCTTCCTCTCCAGAAATTGCCTCCTCCTACAACTATGGCAATTTCAACCCCCAAGTCATGCAACTCTTTAATTCTATCCGATATACCATTAACTGTTTCTGTATTAATTCCTTGCTTCAGTTCGCCCGCCAGTGCTTCTCCACTGATCTTTAGCATAATTCTTTTGTACTTTATTGCTGACATTAAAACTTCTCCTTTCAAAACAGGACACCTTATTTGCAAATCTCTCAAAAAAGGAACATATAATTCAAATTATATGTTCCTTTTTATTTTTTAAACCTACTGTCCGATTTGTTTCATAACTTCATCTGCAAAGTTTTCTTCTTTCTTCTCGATTCCTTCTCCTCTTTCAAACCTTACAAATCTTCTGATGGTGATATTTTCACCAATTGTTGCTACTTTCTCTGTCAAAAGCTGTTGTATTGTTTTGTCAGGATCTTTAACAAAGGGCTGCTCTAAGAGGCATATTTCTTTATAAAACTTATCTATTCTACCTTCAACCATCTTATCAACTATCTTTTCAGGCTTTCCTTCATTTAATGCCTGAGCTCTTAATATCTCTTTTTCTTTATCAATCTGTTCTGTTGGAACTTCTTCTCTTCTAACATACTCAGGTTTTGCAGCTGCAATCTGCATAGCCACATCTTTTACAAAAGCTTTAAATTCTTCATTCTTTGCAGCAAAGTCTGTCTCAGTATTAATCTCAACCAAAACTCCTATTCTGCCGTCACCATGGATATATGAATCAACAACACCTTCCGCTGCAATTCTTCCAGCCTTTTTACCAGCTTTTGCAATACCTCTTTCTCTTAATAATTCAGTCGCTTTAGTCATGTCTCCATTAGCGTCGGTAAGTGCCTTCTTACAATCCATCATACCTGCTCCTGTACTTTCACGGAGCTGCTTCACCATATCTGCAGTAATCATATGTATTCCTCCAAACCGTATTTATTTTTATATTAATATTAATCTATTCATTCCAAAAAAATATACATCAAATAACATCTTTCTATTAAAAAACCCGCCTCCATCTCTGTTAAGACTGAAGGCAGGATTTATGGAACACTCATACATAGCTTTCAATAGATTTTCGCTTCCGGCCTTGTTCGCTCTTCAAAAATTTCCAGATCAATCCTCGAAATTTCGTGAAACTTGTTTTGCAAACCTATGAACAGACCTATCGAAAATTAAGAGCTAACAACCAGTCATTCCTTATATTACGCCTCTACAGAAACTTCTTCTACAGCTTCTACTTCCGGATCAGATGATTCCTGAGCAATTGAAAGCTGCTCTCCCTGTCTTCCTTCAATTATTGCATCTGCCATTTTAGCTGCAATTAATTTAACTGCTCTGATAGCATCATCATTACCTGGTATTACATAATCTACTTCATCAGGATCGCAGTTTGTATCAACAATGGCTACAACCGGAATACCTAAAGATCTTGCTTCCAATATAGCATTTCTTTCTTTTCTTGGATCTACAATAAATAATGCTCCCGGAAGACCCTTCATATCCTTTATACCACCAAGGTATTTTTCGAGTTTTTCCATTTCACCTTTTAACTTTATTACTTCTTTCTTAGGTAAAACATCAAATATTCCTTCTGTTTCCATTTTTTCCAATTCTTTAAGTCTGTTTATTCTGGTTTTGATAGTCTTGAAGTTTGTTAACATTCCACCCAACCATCTTGCATTAACGAAGTACTGATCTGATCTTTCAGCTTCTTCCTTAATTGAATCCTGAGCTTGCTTCTTTGTTCCAACAAACAAAACTCCCTGACCGTTCATAGCTACTTCTCTGATGAAATAGTAAGCTTCCTCAACCTTTTTCACAGTTTTCTGAAGATCAATGATATAAATACCATTTCTCTCTGTGAAAATGTACTCAGCCATTTTAGGATTCCATCTTCTAGTCTGGTGTCCGAAGTGAACACCTGCTTCTAACAACTGTTTCATTGAAATTACTGACATTAATAATACACCTCCAAATGTTTTATACCTCCGCAATATTCATCTTTATGAGAAACCACTTCCGGCAACAACCCATAAATCCTACTGCGTGCGTATTTTCGTTTAGTAGTATAACACATAGTCTTCATTTTATCAATAAATTTTTTGATAATTTATCTTATTATATTCTGATATTATTGATTTCAAGTTTCAACATATAATTGACAATGTACAAGCTAATACTTTAGAATAGTAAGTTAGAATAGTTATACTAATTCTTAATCTAATTGAACGAAGGAGATTTTTGTGAGTAATTCGAGAACAAATATAAGAAATGTTGCAATTATAGCCCATGTTGACCATGGCAAAACTACCCTTGTGGATGGGCTGCTTCGGCAAAGCGGTATCTTTAGAGAAAATGAGCAGGTAGCAGAAAGGGTCATGGATTCCAATGATCTTGAAAGAGAAAGAGGCATAACAATCCTTTCAAAAAACACTGCAGTAACTTATAAAGATATAAAAATTAATATTGTTGACACACCAGGCCATGCTGACTTCGGAGGAGAAGTTGAACGTGTATTGAAAATGGTTGACGGAGTTCTTTTGCTGGTTGATTCCTTTGAAGGAACAATGCCCCAGACAAGGTTTGTATTGAGGAAAGCCCTGCAGCTTAATCTCAAACCGATTGTAGTTATAAACAAAATTGACAGGCCGGAAGCAAGACCACACGAAGTACTTGATGAAGTACTGGACTTGTTTATTGAGCTTGGAGCTGATGATCATCAGCTTGAATTCCCTGTAGTATATGCCTCTTCGAGAGAAGGATATGCTGTATTAGACTTAAATGACAAGCCTGATAATCTTGTTCCACTTTTTGAAACAATAATAGAGAATGTACCAGCACCTGAGGGATCTGCGGACGAGCCTCTTCAGTTTCTTGTATCGAGTATTGATTATGACGAATACGTAGGAAGAATAGCTGTTGGAAGAATAGAAAGAGGAACAATACAATCAGGTCAGCAGGCAGTTCTATGCAGAACTGACGGAAGCACACAGAATATAAAAATAAGTAAACTTTATACCTTTAGCGGTTTAAAGCGAGTAGAAACACCTTCTTCTTCTATCGGTGACATTATCGCTATCGCTGGTGTCGGAAATATAACAATCGGAGAAACCGTTTGTGATGCCAACAATCCCGACCCACTTCCCTTTATTGACATTGACGAACCAACAATATCAATGACTTTTAGTGTTAACAACAGTCCATTTGCAGGCCGGGAAGGCACATATGTAACTTCACGACACCTAAGAGACAGGCTTTTTAAAGAACTCGAAACAAATGTCAGCTTAAGAGTAGAAGAAACCGAAACTCCTGATTCCTTTAAAGTATCGGGCAGAGGCGAACTTCACCTTTCAATACTCATTGAGACAATGAGAAGGCAAGGTTATGAGTTTCAGGTTTCAAAACCTACAGTTATATATAAGGAAGTTGACGGCGAAAGATATGAACCGATTGAATACCTTATTATTGATGTACCTGAAGATTTCATGGGTGTTGTTATGGAAAAGCTTGGCACAAGAAAAGCAGAAATGGCAAACATGCATTCCGCTCAACAGGGTTATATGCGTCTTGAATTCAAAATTCCTGCAAGGGGATTAATAGGTTACAGGTCTGAATTTTTGACGGATACAAAAGGTAATGGTATAATGAATCATGTATTTCATGATTTTGAACCTTTCCGCGGAGAAATTTTTGACAGACAGAGAGGTTCAATGATTGCCTGGGAAAACGGTGAAGCTGTTACTTATGGGTTATATAATGCACAGGAAAGGGGTTCACTCTTTATTTCTCCCGGTACAAATGTTTATGAAGGCATGATAGTTGGGGAAAACGCAAGATCTGAAGATATAGTTGTAAACGTATGCAAGAAAAAGCATGTTACAAATATGAGAGCATCAGGTTCGGATGAAGCGCTAAGGCTCACGCCACCAATAGTAATGAGCCTTGAACAGGCATTAGAGTTTATTGCTGATGACGAGCTTGTAGAGATTACTCCTCAAAACATTAGACTAAGAAAGAGAATACTAAATTCCGAGCAAAGAGCAAAAACGCGTAACAAAGCATAAATTATAAATAAACTTTTTAAGAATGAAGTGGTGATTTTAATGAAAGCGGAAACTGGCATTATAAAAAAACAAAAGAAAAAGAAAAAAGGAAACGGCTTGAAATCTTTCTTAGTTTATTTCCTGATATATACGCTTCTTTTTACTATAACTTGTGCTGTTTCCTATAGTTTGGTCTTAAAAGCTGAAAACGTGGCGGATGATGATACAGAGGTCATTGTTGATGCTGCTGATGGTATTGAAATCACAATTCCCAGAGGTTCAAGTACTTCTGACATAGCTGAAATTTTAAAGGAAAACGGCATAATTTCGTGGCCATCCATTTTCAAACTTCAATCCAAAATAAATGGATACGATGACACATATATGTCAGGAAAACATATCTTGAGCAAAGATCTCAGCTATGATCAGCTTATGAGAGTTTTGTCAAGCAATCCTGTCAGCATAAATGTAACAATACGTGAGGATTATTACCTGGATCAGGTTCTTGACACACTAAGCAGCAAAAAGCTAATTGATAAAAACAGTTTCATTAAATCTATGAGTACTGAAAAGTTTGACTACGATTTCATTGAACAGATACCCGAAAGAGAAAACAAGCTGGAAGGTTACTTGTTCCCTGACACTTACTTTTTTGACCCGAACTCGACAGATCGTGAAATAATCACAAAGTTTTTAGACAATTTTGACACTAAGTTCAAGCTTGATTATTACGCCAGGGCACAGGAACTTAATATGACTGTTGACCAGATAATAACTCTCGCATCAATAATTGAGAAAGAGGCTACTCTGCCCGAGGAAAAAACCATTATTTCAAGTGTTTTCCATAACAGGCTTAAGAGTACAGATCCTTCTCTCAAAAAATTACAGACTGATGCAACTATACAGTATATTCTCTATAAAAAAGAGGGAAAAATAAAAGAGAAGCTGAGCACCAAGGATACGCAAATTGATCATCCATATAACACCTACGTTTATGAGGGATTGCCACCGGGTCCGATATGCAACCCTGGAATTGAATCGATTGAAGCTGCACTGTATCCTGATGAGGAATCTCAGTATTATTACTTTGTTGCAAGAGGTGATGGCAGCCATGAGTTTTCAAAAACTTTGAGTGAACATCAAGCTGCTGTTAAAAAGTACAGTGAAATAATTGAAGAACCTGAAGTCAATGAAGAAGAATAAGCATACCAGAATAATATAAGTTGCATTTAAACCATTACATTAAGCGTAACTTATAAATAGTTGAACATTATTTTGCAATACTTGGCAATAAAAGACTATTGCGAAAAATAAAGTAATTATTTATTAAATTGTGAGGTTTAAAACCTCACAATTTTTATGAGGACGGAAATTTCTATGATATGTTATGATTACATAAACGATTATATTCGTAATACCATAAAGAAAACTGAAGGGCTGCTCAAAGAGCTTGAGGACTTCGCTGCAGAAAATCATGTGCCCATAGTTCATCCTGAAGTGGCAAAACTTCTGCAAGTGATAGGTATGACAAAAAAGCCTGTACGTATTCTTGAAATCGGCACCGCAATCGGTTATTCTTCTATTCTGCTGGCAGGAATTTTAGCCCCTGGAGGCAAAATTGACACAATAGAAAGATATGAATTGATGGTTGAAAGAGCAAAAGGTAATATTAAGAAGGCCAATCTTGAAGATGTTATTAATGTTATTTGCGGTGATGCACTGGAAGTCCTGAAATATTTAAACAAGCAATATGACATGGTATTTCTCGATGCAGCAAAAGGCCAATACCCTGAATTTCTTCCCGAATGCTTAAGGCTGCTCTCCCCTGGCGGATTATTGTTCTCCGATAATATCCTCTATAAGGGAATGATTGCAAATGATGAACTTGTGATAAGAAGGAAAAAAACAATTGTAAAACGGTTAAGAAATTACCTGAATATATTATGCAGTTCAGAAAATCTTGAAACAAGTATAATACCCATTGGAGACGGTGTTGCTTTAAGCTACAAAAAATAAATACCAAGGGATAACGAAAAAACAACTTCCTATTTCTCATATTTTGAAAACATTATTAATCAAGTTTTTTTCGTTATCCAGAGTAGGAACTTTTATTTTAGTCATACCTAAGGAATAATGAAAAATAAAGTAGGAAGATTGAGTCATCACTTAAACGGTTAGGAGAGAACAATATGGAAAAAGTTGAACTGCTGGCACCTGCCGGTAATCTTGAAAAGCTAAAAATGGCAATTATATATGGCGCTGATGCGGTATACTTGGGAGGTGAAGCCTTTGGCCTGAGAGCCAATGCAGATAATTTCACCCGGGATGACCTTATAGCAGGAATTGACTTTGCACACAGCAGGGGTAAAAAAGTTTTTGTTACAATGAATATTATTCCCCATAACGATGATTTTCTCGGAATGCCTAACTATATACGTGAACTCACAGATTTTGGCGTTGACGCTATTATACTATCAGACCCCGGTGTGTATTCCATGGTCAGGGAAATCTCTCCTCAGATGGAAATACACCTAAGTACCCAGGCAAACAATACAAATTATATGAGCGCTAGATTCTGGTATAATCATGGTGTCAAACGAATTGTTCTTGCCAGAGAACTCTCCATTAAGGAAATCAGCGAAATCAGAGAAAAAATTCCCTCTGACCTTGAACTGGAAATCTTTGTCCACGGAGCAATGTGTATCTCCTATTCCGGTAGATGTCTTCTAAGTAACTATATGACAGTCCGTGACTCAAACAGAGGTCTGTGTGCACATCCTTGCAGGTGGCAGTACCACCTTGTAGAAGAAAAAAGACCGGGAGAATACTTCCCTGTATATGAAAACGAAAGAGGTACCTTTATTTTCAACTCCCGTGATCTTTGCATGATAGAATATCTACCACAAATTATTAACGCAGGTGTCACAAGTCTTAAAATCGAAGGACGTATGAAAAGCGCATACTACGTTGCAACCGTTGTAAAAGCATATAGGCAGGCTCTAGACGCATATTATGAGTTCGGTAAAAACTATACATTCAACAAAAAATGGCTAGAAGAGGTTTCTAAAGCAAGCCACCGTGAATTTACCACCGGCTTTTACTTTGAAAAACCATCCTCTGATGGTCAAATCTATAATACAAGCTCATATATCAGAGATTATGATTTTATCGGCATGGTTTTAGATTATGACAAAAACTCCGGTATTGCCACAGTTGAGCAAAGAAATCGGATGATTAAGGGAGAAGAAATTGAAGTTGTAAACCCTGAAGGAGACTATTTTGTTCAAAATATTCTATCCATGAAAAATATTGAAGGAGAAGAAATAGATACTGCCCCCCACCCTCAGATGATAGTGTACATGCCTATGTCACAGGAAGTATATCCTTATACCATGCTCAGAAGAAAAGGGTAGTTTTGTAGTCGGTATAAAAAGCCTTTTTTAGGAAAAGCTTATAATAGAATTATAAGACTAAATTATGGGAGACCATCTTTATGAACATGAAAAGGGCTTGCTTTTTACTCATAGGTTTTACTGTTGCTATTTTTATGCTGACTGTAAGAATTTTTTACCTTCAGATCTATGCCGGCAAAGAATTATCGATTTCTGCCAATACTCAAAGAGTATCTGATATAAATATTGATATCCCCCGAGGAGATATCCTCGACAGAAATTTTATTCCTATCACCAATAGAACAAAGGAAATCAATGTTTTGTTGAAGCCTCTTTATTTAAGAGACAATAAAGAGGAAACATCACGTATTGCAGAAATACTTAATTTAAGCTATGACAAGCTTAGCAGGGAAATTGACTTCAAAAAAACTCCTATAATCTTAAGCTGCAGTCAGCGTGAAAAAGATGCTTTAGCAGAACTTAATTCTCAGGGCATATCTTTTATTAATTCACTGAAAAGATACAGCGAAAATTCTATTGCAAAACATGTAACAGGATATATAAACAAAATAGACAAAACAGGTCAGACAGGAATCGAGAAATACTTTCAGGACACTCTCAGAATTGATTCCACCAGTAGCGTGGGTGTAATTACAGACGCAAAAGACAACCTTGTTTCAGGTCTGGGTTATAGATTCATTGAACCCGAAAAAGTCTCAAAGCTAAATATAAAACTCACTCTGGACTATCATATACAAAAAATAGCGGAAGATGTATTGAAAAAAACCGGGTTGAAAGGTGCTGTAGTAATTGAAGATGTAGTAAGCGGAGATATTGTTGCAATGGTAAGCAAACCTGATTATGATCCCAATAATATTGAAAAATATTTGTCCAGCTCAGGCAAAGAACTGTTTAACAGGGCAGTTGCTTCTTACAATCTTGGTTCAATATTTAAGATAATTGCTCTTGCAAGTGCTTATGAAAATGGAATTGATCCAAATATGAATTACTTCTGTCCAGGTTACATTGTTTTAGGAGACAAGGAGTTTAAATGCTCTTCATACGCCAGCGGGGGTCACGGCCTGATTGATCTTGAAGATGCTTTTGCATCTTCATGTAACCCCTTTTTTATAGAACTTGGAATTAAGGTTGGACATAAGAATATAATCAATACTGCAAAAAAATTCGGTTTCGGCACTTTCACCGGAGTTAACGAACAGGGTGTCGAGGAGGCATCCGGCTTCCTTCCTGATGCAGATAAATACTTTACCTATGGAGACATTGCAAATATTTCAATAGGTCAGGGAGATGTCCTTTGTACCCCGCTTCAGGTAGCAGACATGGTTGCAACTATAGCTAATGGCGGAATTAAGAACAAAGTAAATATAGTTGATTCCATAATTGACTCAGATGACAATACACTAAAAATCGTAAAACGTGAAGAAGGCAATAGGATCATCTCTAAGGATGTATGTGATAAAATAAAGCTACTAATGGAAAAGGTAACTATAAGCGGCACAGGAATAAAGGCAAACCTTGATGAATATGGAGGAGCCGCAGCTAAAACCGGAAGTGCTGAAACAGGCCAATATATTAACGGTGAAAAAATTGTACATGCCTGGTTTGCAGGATATTTTCCAAGACTAAACCCAAGGTACTCTGTTGCTGTTTTTATTGAAAACGGAAAAAGCGGTGGGGCGATTGCAGCTCCTATTTTTGAGGAAATTGCAAGGGATATTTTGATCAAAGGCTTATAAAATATTATCAACTACCATAACATTTACATCGTGCCCGTAAGGGAAACTGTAATGTCCCTGTATTCAACACTGGCTATGATCTGAGATCATAACCAGTGTCCGGTAACAGAAATTATTCTTAGAGTATGCTAATTTTTGATATGCTTTTTATGGAATAATGCGGGAAGACCGTTGCCATCCCAGTTTTGTATTTCCCTGGTGAAATCGGCAATTCTTTCATCTGCCTTTTCCTGTGTTAACTTTCCTTCCTTCACTTTTAAAGCCATTCTTGTTTTGTATTTAGAAATTAGTTTCTCTCTTTTCTGCTCAACCGTTAGTTTATTGAACTCTTGTATATCTTTAATCCTTTCGTCAATTTTCCTGGTAATTTTATCTGCTTCTTCCTTGGAAATCTTTCCTTCCTTCTCAAGCTCTAAAACGTTTTTCTTCTTACTTTCCAATGCTTTGACCGGGTCTCTAAACATTTCCTCTTTCATATGCCTGTTCCGGCATTTAAAACCGTTCTCACCTGTATTGTCACTATTTTTTTGCTCGATGGCAGGGCTTGATGGTTTTGTATTAATCGGTTCTGCAAAAGCTACGGCTGCAAAAAGGTTAGCTGTAACAGCAAAAGCTAATAATATTTTTGATATTTTCATTATTACACCTCTCCACTCTGAAATTTTGAAACTAAGGGATAACGAAAAAATAACATCCTATTCTCATATTTTGAAAACATTATCAAATCAAGTTTTTTCGTTATCCAGAGTATGAACTTATATTTTAGTCATACCTAACTTACATTAAATTTTCGTTTTTGAATTTAATACTATAAAAAATCATCCAACGAAAACTGTAAGTAATATTCACTTTTTAATATAACCACATCCCGAGATTATATAGTAAATTATTGTGGCAGTTTTGTAAGTACTACTCAACAAAACAAAAATCAAACAAAATCTCAGATTAACTTTCAAATTTTCATTGTCAAATTCATTTTTGTGCCCTTTCAATAAAATTTATTAATGTACTTGCACCTTGTAAAAAAAGAACTCATATAATTAAAAGGTAGCCTATTTATCGGAGGTGCCCTACCTTGTTTACAATAGTGTGCACATTACTTATTGAAGCGATCAGAAATATATTCTTTCTTTTTGGATACGTATCCAATGTTAATTCTTTTCCACAGCCTTTAAGTCCTGATGAGGAGCAGCACTATATCAAGCTTCTTAAAGAGGGGAATGAAGAAGCAAGGAATATTTTGATTGAAAGAAATTTAAGACTAGTTGCTCACATAGTAAAAAAATATAATACTACTGTGGGGGATAGCGATGACCTTATATCCATTGGAACAATAGGTCTTATAAAAGCTATTGCTACATTTAACCATGAAAAAGGAACAAGACTGGCAACATATGCTGCCCGATGCATTGAAAATGAGATTCTGATGCAGATCAGATCAAGTAAAAAAATTCAGAGTGAAGTATCCCTTCAGGATCCTATAGGCGTTGACCGGGAAGGGAACGAAATTGCACTCATTGATGTGATCGGAAATGAAGCTGAATCTGTAGTGGAGGAAGTAGAACTAAAAATGCAGGTTAAGCGTCTATACAACAAGATGAAAGTAGCGTTAAAAAACAGGGAAAAAGTTGTCCTTGAACTGAGATACGGACTCTTAAACGGCACCAGCAAAACACAAAGAGAAATAGCCAAGATGTTGGGCATTTCAAGATCGTATGTTTCCAGAATTGAAAAAAAAGCAATAAAAAAACTTGGGAAAGAATTAAAAACGGAAAGCTGTCAATGACAGCCTTCCGTTTATGCACGGTTAATTCATGAGCGGCTTTGAAAATAGTTTTGTGTAATCTGTTTTTCCTTCTATGTTAGTATTAAATATATTTTAAGAGGATTTATATTCCTTTATATACTCCTTGAAGGACTTCTTTTTAAATACTCCTCCTAGTATGTTCTTTAGTAACAAAACCGTTATTGGTCCGATTATCATTCCAATAAAACTAAATATTCTTAATCCCACATACATTGATAGCAGGGTTACTAAAGGATGCAATCCTATTTGCTGACCTAAAACTTTAGGCTCTATTATCTGTCTTACCACCAATACTACTCCGTAAAGAATTATCAGTGAAATACCCATTCGTATATCACCTGTGATGAAATTATATATTGACCACGGAATCAGTACCCCTCCTGTTCCAAGGATAGGCAGGGCATCTATGATACTTATTAACAAGCCCAACAGTATCCTCTGCCTGACACCGATAATACTAAAACCTACACTCAGCTCAACAAACGTGATACTCATCAAAATTAATTGTGCTCTGATATAACCAAAAAGTGCTGCAAACATATCGTCCTTTATGCTCACAACCTTGTCTACCCATAATTCAGGGACATTAGCTTTAATATAAGCGTAAATTTTTTCTCTGTCTGCTGCCATAAAATATGTTGAGAGTATAGTAACAATAACGAAGATTATGGCCTGAGGAATTGATATGGCTGTATTAAATACTCCTTTTGCAAATGAGCTTCCAAACCCGGACAAGGTATTTGTTAAATCTGTTATCATTCCTTCCGCATTTCTAGTTAATTCCTCCGGAAGTCTGAAATAAATATCTGAAGCTCTACTTATAAAATCTTTCACATTGTCATAAATCTCTTTGGAATATTGAGGCATAACCTCAGATAAACTTAGTGCTTCCTGGTAAATCCTTGATATTAAAATAGCCAGCAAACCGCCAACAATAACCAAAACAAGCAGAAGTGATATTACTGCTGAAACCTTTCTACTAAGCTTCACCTTTTTCATAAGCAACTTAATCAGTGGCTCTACCATCGATGATAATGTAAGTGCGATTATAAAAGGTGCTATATACAGTATTGAATTGAAAAAAATAAAAATCCCCAGTACTGTACCCCCAACTATAAGCAATAACTTCAAAAATAACTTTAATCCTTTATTCATGTATATTAGCTCCAAAATACAATATTTTTACAATACATATACTTATCTTTACACACTACCCTAACAGATACTTATATGATAATATTTTATATCTGATAGAGCAAGCATTAATTAATTATTTATTTTATACTATTAGAAAAAAAGAGTTGTAATTAAGGAGAAAGACCCGCATCTACTGGTCTACGAGTCCCCTTAATTTAATAAGTAGTTTGTCGAACTACTTATAAAATATAGCTTTTTCTGACATTTGTCAATACTTCTGTACGTTCTACTTTCCAAACGATGTAATTTAATGTTTAACATGCTATAACATCCTGGTGCTTTGTACATTACCAATTTCCAGTCTTTCATAATGTTATAAGGTATGACTAAAATATAAATTCATACTCAGGATAACGAAAAAACTTGATTTGATAATGTTTTCAAAATATGTGAATAGGATGTTATTTTTTCGTTATCCCTAACCGATATGGCAATAAACTTTTCACACTATTTAAGTTCAACAATTGTAACTCCGGACTCTCCCTCACCATACTTACCAAGACGATATGATTTAACTCTTTTATTTGACTTTAAATACTGATGAATCCCACTTCTTAGGACACCTGTACCTTTACCGTGAATTAAGGATATTTCTGAAAGGCCGGATATAACTGCATCATCAAGATATTTATCTACAATTTCCAATGCATCATCAAGGTTAAGTCCTCTCAAGTCTATCTCAGTACTGATGTTCCTTGCCTTTGATATTCCAATTTCTCCTGCTCCGGTTCTTTTTATCTGTGTTTTCTGTTCATCGATAACTTTTAAATTGGTAATATGAACGTTTATTTTCATAATTCCAGCTTGAACAATAGCTTCACCATTCTTATCCGGAGGTGTAATAACAGTTCCCTTCTGGTTTAAGTCTATAATAAGAACGCTTTCTCCCGGTCTCAAGTTTTTAGGCGGTTTTGCAAGTGTGTTTTTCTTTATAATTGGCTTACTTAATGCTTCTTCAATATTATCGATCTTATTTTTAAGCTTTAGCCTCATATCTTCAGCTTCTCTCTGGCTTTGAGCATTTTCACTTTCCCTCTGCATTCTTCGCATTTCAGAAAGAATGTTCTCAGCTTCATGCTTTGCATCAAGTAAAACCTTTCTTGCCTCTTCCCTTGCCTCTTTTATTATGTTCTCTTTCCTATCATCAAACCTTTTCCTTTGTTCATCAATTTCTTTTTTTATTTTCTCTGCCTCAAACTTCAAATTCTGTGCCTGTCTTCTTTCACTTTCAGACTGATTAAGGTTCTTTTCGATGGATAAAAGCATATCTTCAAATTTTATTTCTTCACTTGTAAGATAACTCTTCGCTCGCTCAACAACCGAATCAATAAGTCCTAGCCTGTTTGATATTGCAAAAGCATTACTTCTGCCTGGTACACCAATTAAGAGCTTATATGTGGGCTTTAAAGTCTCAACATCAAACTCACAACATGCATTTTCAACATGAGAGGTGGTAACAGCATAAACCTTAAGCTGACTATAGTGGGTTGTCGCAACAATAGTGCATCCTTTCTCCCTAAGATGCTCTAATATAGCCATTGCAAGAGCAGCCCCTTCTGTCGGATCCGTACCGGCTCCTAACTCGTCAAAAAGGACAAGTGAGCAATTATCTACGTTTTCCAGTATATTTACTATATTTTTCATATGTGAAGAAAATGTGCTAAGACTCTGTTCAATACTTTGCTCATCTCCTATATCTGCAAATACCTTTGTGAAAACACTTATTTCCGTTCCTTCATTTGCAGGAATATGAAGCCCGGCCTGAGTCATAAGAGTGAATAATCCTACTGTTTTTAGTGTAACTGTTTTCCCTCCTGTATTAGGACCGGTAACAACAAGAGTGTCAAAATCATCACCTATCCAAAAATCTATGGGCACAACTATATTCGGATCAAGAAGAGGGTGTCTTCCCTTTTTAATAATGGATTTACCTTCTCTATTCAGTCTTGGGCACACACAATTATAATCCAGACTAAGCTTTGCTTTTGCAAAAATAAAATCAAGTTTTGCCAATAAAGTAATATTCGAATTCAGAGCCACTGCTATTTCTGACACATCACTCGATAGTTCCTGTAGTATTCTTTCAACTTCTATCTGTTCCTTTATTTTAAGCTCCCTGATACTGTTATTTGCTTCAACTACAGCCATAGGCTCCACAAAAAGTGTCGCACCACTGGCAGATGAATCATGTATAAGACCTGGTATTTCACTTCTGTATTCCTGCTTTACCGGGATTACGTAGCGATCTCCTCTAAGGGTTACTATTGATTCTTGCATGTATTTCTGATATTTTGAGGATCTGACAAGATCATTAAGCTTATCCTTTATTGAGTTTTGGGCATGTCGTATCTGCTTCCTTATATTCCCTAATGCAGGGCTGGCACTATCGGATATTTCCTCTTCACTCAATATGCACATGTTGATTTTGTCCTCAACTCTTTTGTTTGCTTCCAAGCTGTTAATCAATCCTGCTATAATATTGTCTTCATCGGTTTTTATATTATCACCGCTGGCGTAATTCTTCAGATTCCTGACGGCACGCAATACTCCAGAAATCCGGATTAGTTCACCTGGGTTGAGCATTGAACCAATATCTGCCCTTCTGATGCTGTCTCTGATATCATTAATGCCTCCTAATGGAGGGCTGCCTCTCCTGGAGATAAAGTTCACCCCATCACTGGTTTCTTTGAGATCCATTTTGACTTTTTCAAAATCACTACCAGGCAGCAGTTGCTGCGCTAATTCAGCTCCAAGACTTGAAACCGTGAGAGTTTGCAGTCTGTCAATTATTTTACCAAACTCCAAAATCCGTATTGTCTTTTCATTCATATATAATAATTACCTCTCTTAATCGTTATTCTTCATAGAGTTATACTCCAAGTTCTATAAAACAGATTTGCAGAACAAAAAGTTATTGCCTCAACGTTTTTATAATGTTTTATCAAAAAGTTTTTAGTAAGTCTACTTTGCCAAAAACCTACTATATGTTTTATATATTATAACAAAAAAATATTATAAGTAAAATATTTATATCCTTAATATTGCCTGACGCACTATTTTTACTCAATTCCACAGCATAATTTGCTAAAATTATCAAATCCGGCTTATGTAATCAGACTCAAATTATAGAAATTCTCATTTTTCTATAGTTTCTTAAACAATCAAGTTCTGTGTTCAAAACAAATGGTAAGCTTTACCTTGAATACTTTTCATTCAGAAGAAAATCCTATAGTTGTAGACTAACTTCACATGTATCTACGGGAGGTTTTCACTTTGACTAATGAAAAAACGCTTGAAATTATTAAAACATATATTGATGATATTAAGGAATATCAAAACAGCCCTGAATGGAGCTATGAAAAGAAACAACATATTAAAAGGGCTTTGGAGGCCTATGAAAATTTATTTGTAGATGCCCAGAAAGGCAGACTTGATCCGGACATTCTACATGAAAATATAACCAGTTTTTTGTATATGCTTCAATAAATCAGCATACACAACCGGCACCCGCAATGTAGTTTTTAATTATCTCTATAGCACTTTCTATGCGATAAGGTAACGGCTCATTTTTCACACCGGCTACCTCAATATTGCACCTATTTAATGGAATTAATACTTTCTTTGCGGAACTATTTGCTATAGCTTCAGACATTTTTGGTGTCAATTCTCCCATCATAGCATTTGCCACAATTATTCCAATCGCTCCAACTATTATATCAACTTTAGCTGCATTAACAACTATAGCATTCTCACCTGAAGCACCTTCGTTGGCACCAGCTTTCAACATAATCATTGTTGCAGACGCATTTGTGCCCAGAGCAATAATTTGAACTTCCTGAGGCAATTCCCTCTTCAACTTTTCTACTATGGCCTTACCGATTCCTCCACCCTGCCCATCTATAACAGCTATTCTCATATTATCCTCCACACTAAGAAAATTCTTCTACCTCTTTAAAAGACTATTAATTATTATGTAAAAAGCACCAACCAGCATAATAAATTATACCATAACCCTTTTGAATTATTAAGAAAAAAGTCGGCTTCTCCGATTTTAAGTTTGCGTATTTCTCCGCAGCGGACAGCTCATCAATACAACAAAGCCAGTTCCCTTTATTCTCCGGAACTGGCTTATTTCAGACACTGGTGGATAAAAACCATATTTTACTTGTACATCTTTTTAAGACTCTCAACAACAGCATTTTTTAGTGCCTCTGCAGCCTTTTCCTTATATTCTGAAGTATTTAACTTACCAAGCTCTGTCGGATTTGACATATAACCCACCTCCGCTATTACGGCAGGCATTTGGGAAGTTCTTAGTACAGCAAGCTCTGAACGAGCAATAACCCCCATATCTTTTGAACCTAAAGTATTACACATATTTCTTTGCACAATAGTTGCAAATTCATAGGACGACAAGTTTCCCTTACTTTTTGATGAACTTGGATAATAAAGCGACATACTACCTGAATGCTTTTTAAGACCCGCATTATTATGGACGCTAATTAGCAAATCGGCTTTTTTGCTGTTTGCTAATCCCGATCTTGAATAGAGGCTCACACTGGAATCATTAGACCTTGTCATATAGGTAACAATCCCTAAATCTTTTAGCTTGCTATTGAGCTTAACTGCAATATCAAGGTTTAATTTCTTTTCCATCACTCCACCGTATACAGCTCCTGACTGACTCCCTCCGTGTCCTGCATCGACAACAACTACACGTCCTTTAACACTTGTGGAATTACCATCGACAGTTGGTATTTTAGGTACATCCACCAGGTAAACCGTAGAATCCGATTCATTCCATCCTATTGGCACGTTAAAAGTTTCTGCAACAAATCTTACAGGAACCATAACAGTTCCATTAAACAGTATGGCTGGAGCCTCCATTTCCTTGATTACGCCATTGACATAGCAGCTATTATAACCTATATACATGGTTATTACATTATTGCCTTTAGTTATAACCAGACGGTTGCTCGCCTCATACCAGTCAATATTGGCATTAATTTTTGAAAATACTGTCCTTGCAGGTACTACAATTCGTCCATTAATTACTACCGGTGTTCTTTCCATATCCAAAGTTACTCCGCTGACAGCAACCTTAGAACTTGATATAACTCCCCATACTCCTGAGTAATATTGACCCGCCGCACTTGCGCGACCTATGCTTAGTATAAAAGTAGCAATAATAATTGTCAGTAATAAAGCCCTCTTCACGTCAACATCCCCTAACTTTTTAGTTTACATAATACTTCTACGTATCATCTATATATCCTTTATGTAATTTTTGTTAAGGGAACATGTGAGGATGTTAAATTTATAGCCCTTTCTTTGTCTTTAAGTTTTTCCTTATAGGAGGGAATATCCAGAATCCTAAAGACATTGCCACAAGACACGCACCTATTGCCGAAAGAACAGGCAGAATAGTATAGTATAAATCTACTAATAATATATTTGAATCCGCCTTAAATAATATCGAAATTTTTACAATAATAAACATAAACAAAAATGCTATCCCAGTTAATTGGAAAATAAAGTGCTCTTTTAACAGATTAAGTACAGATGCTGAAATTAAAACTAAGAAAAAAACAGCAATTGAATAACTGATATTTAAACTATGCATATAACCTCATTCCCCACTTCATATCAAAAATAGATGATTATACAATGATAAATAACATACTTTAAATCGTTTAACTGTAACAACATAATATTGTTAGTAGATGTGAAGAAAAATGTACACCCATATCACAATTTTAAAATGATTATCAGATTAATTCAACATATTTCCCGTAAGACTCCTAAATAAAAGCTCTTGGTATTTGTAAATAAACCGCTTAAAACGATTTTGAAAGCATTGGATTTAAGTCAACTGTCGAAACACAGAGAAGCTTCATGTAATAAATGTGAAGAAAAATATGCGCCCACACAGAGAAGAGGTCTTCTCAATAGATTAGAAATATAAGGACACCGGAAACTTTTTTAACACAAAGAGAATTGGCTTTGCTCATGAATATTCTTGAACCATGAAAAAACAACTAAGGCTTCGATAAAAAAATCTATCAAAGCCTTAGTTATAATAAAACTAAACATACTTATTTTTTCTTTGCGCGATATTAACCTTTTACAGCACCTGCAGTCATACCACTTATAAAGTACTTCTGCAAACTGAAGAACGCTACCAAAACAGGAAGAGTAACAACAGTTCCTGCTGTAAGAAGCAAGTCATACCTTGCCTGAGTAAATCCAATAAAGTTTCTGATACCAACAGGAACAGTCTGAACACCAAGTACCCATGCAAATAACAGTTCATCCCATGCCATGAGGAATATATAAACTGCTGTTGCTATTATACCCGGTACAGCCAATGGAAGCATTACCCTGTAAAATGCGCTAAACTTGTTACAGCCATCGATTCTAGCAGCTTCTTCCAATTCTCCCGGAATAGACGCAAAAAATCCCCTTATAATCCATATACTAAAGGGAACATAAAACGCAGAATATATAAATATCAAACCATGCAATGTTTCTGTCATCTTAAATCCTGTTGTATTCTGAATATTTACAAAATTCATATACAAAGGAAGCAGGAACATCATACCTGGTAACATTTGAGTTGCCAATACAATTATACCTATAATGCCCGAACCCGGAAATTTATATTTGGCAAGAGCGTACCCTGAAAGAGTTGCAATAACAAGTGCAACTATAGTAACAACGCTACATACAACCAAACTGTTACCAAAGTAAGATGCCAAAGGCAAGTTTTCCCATACCTCAATGTAATTATGGAAGCGATTCGGTATACCTAGTTGACTTGTCGCAATCTGTTCGTGCCTCATTAATGACGCACAAACCATATAAACTATCGGTGCGAGTGAAATCAGAGCAAATATAGATAATATTATATTGCCTAACAACCCCACCATTCTTTTTTTCCTTTTAATCGACTCGAAATATCCTACTCTCATTATTTCACCACCAAATCATCTTTGAAGATTAAATACCAAAAACCAACGATTACCAACATGAAAAGCATACATATTACCAGAGCTGCAGCACCCTGACCAAACTGCCAAAGCTGGAAGGAATTTCTCTGAATATTAGTCATAAGAAGATCTCCCCACTTTCCAGGCTGTCCTGCTCCGTTACCAAACATCATCGATACAATATTGTACGAATAGATATTATTTATTAACGAGAACATAATATTTATTGATAAAATAGGCTTCAACAAAGGTAATGTAATGCTCCAGAACTTCTGCCAACCGTTTGCACCATCAATTTCAGCTGCTTCATAATAGTCAGGTGAAACACTCTGCAAACCTGCCAGCATAAGAATCATTGACATCGGCAAACCTCTCCAGATGGTAGGTATTATGATTGCAACCAGCGTGAGTGGCCCTACAAGCCAAAATGGCCAATCTGCTTTGTCAGGTCCAATTATGTGCAACCAGCTCAGAACAGCATTTATTAGTCCTTCCTTCCTCCACAGCTTTTCCCACACTATACCTACAACATATGAAGGTATAACCCAGGGCATAAGAAGTACTGTCCTTGCAATACCTTGCAACTTGAACTCTCTGTTTAAAAGCATCGCTAAACAGATACCCAATGCAAGCGTAAAAAAGGTAACAGAAACAGTATAAATAAAGGTATTAATTAATGCATCTCCAAACCCGCTGTTCAAACCACCAAAAAAGAGATCATAGTAATTCTTCAATCCTATAAACGGCGCTTTAAGGAATTTCCTCATGTTAGCCATATTAAGGTTTATAAACGAAATATAAATCCCCTGAATCATAGGAAGGAAGTGAATAATAAGCATAGAAATAATTGCAGGTAATATCATAAAATATGCAAATTTATTTTGTTTTACTGAGTACCAAAAATAACTTTGCGTCCCCTTTTTGCCTTTAACCCCTATACCTGATTTTTTTATTTGAATATTCATATAATCAAGCTCCCACATTTTTTTCGCATTTTACATATAAAACCATATCAATAAAAGTATTGAGTTAGTGCGTGGCAATTGCTTGCCAGCACTAAACTCAATCATTTTAGTAAACTCTCTAAGAAGTTTAATCTATATATATTAATTACTGTACCTTATTCTGTTCAATTACTGTATTAACCTGACCGATAACTTCTTCAACGGCTTTCTTGGATTCATCCCAATTATACTTGCCGTTAACTTCCATAGCGTTATCCCATATCTTACTCAAACCTTGTTGGAAGTAAGTTTCAGATGGACCCCATGAAGCGATTGCTGGATATGATTTAGCAAATGCCATCTGAGCTTTAAACACTTTACGCATTGGGTGATCTGAAATTGAAGGATCTTCGTAAGCAACCTTGTTTGTAGGAAGGTTACCAGTAACAGTAGCATAAGCAACCTGTGCTTCTGTATCAGTTAAGTAGTTAACAAGTGCAATAGCAGCATCTTTATTCTTTGAAGATTCAAATATTGCAAGTGTACTACCACCAAGGAAGGCTTTTCTGTCCTTAGGACCAGCTGGTATCATAGCAACTCCAACTTTATCAACAAGGGCATTTCCTTCAGCAGGGTTAGCTTCAAATTTCTTCTTGTTAGTTTCAAGAGTAGCTATATTCCAAGGACCTAATATAGCTGTAGCATAACCACCATTTACAAACGCTGATTCAACGTCTGATGTATTCTTTTCAAGTGATGCTTTGTCCATTAAGCCTTCTACAGCAAGCTCTGAATAGAACTTGATACCATCTAAAGCTTCTGCAGAGTTAAATGCAGCTGTCTTTCCGTCTGCAGTTAAGAAGTCTCCGCCTGCTCCATAAATCCATGGTGCAAAGTTGTGTACAACGTTCCAGTCGTTCTTACCAGGCATACCAAGCGCAGGTAATTTCTTGCCATCAATTTCAACATTGTTCAATTTCTTTAAAGCAGCTTTGAAAGAATCCCAAGTTTCGAAATCCTTTGCAGGATCTACGCCAGCTTTTTCACAAGCATCTGTTCTGTAGAATATTGCTCTTGTTTCACAGAACCAAGGTGCAGCTGTCTTTTTGGAATCTCCCATAAGTCCTGAAGTTACAAGAGTTGCATCTGAGAACTTGCTCCAATCAACCTTGTCAGTCAAATCTGTCAAAGCATTCATGTAGGTAATAGCTCCAACCCAAGTTGTTCCAAGCTGTGTTATGTCTGGTGCTTCACCACTTGTAGCAGCAGCTGTGATTTTTGTCCAAGCTGAACCCCAGTCAATAACTGTAGGTGTGATAGTAACTTCTGGATTATTATCCTGGAATGTTTTACATACGCCGAGTAAATCTTGGTCTGGTGCAGCACTGTTAGGCATTAACCAGAAATCAATGTTACCTTTTACAGTTGCTGTTCCTGCGTCCGTAGGAGCTGATGTTTTGTCACCAGCTGGTGGTGTTGTTGTTTTTGGTTCCTCTTTTTCCTTACATGCTACAAAACTTAAAGCCAATGATGAAATTAATAAGAATGCAATTACCTTTTTAAGCATAATTTTCTTTTCCCCCTTTAATGATAATTAGATATTGCTTATACAATAATTAATATTATAAATTTATCCCAAAAAATACAACATGAAAAATTTACTATTTTCAAGCAAAATATTACGATATAATCAAAACACCTTGGTTTTTCTTCGATATCATCCGTTTTATTCTCTCTCTCTCTCTTTTCGCTCAAGCAAGCATACATTTTTTGTTACTTTTTACATATTCTATGCCAGCTGACGGAATACTTTACAGTACAAGTTCAACTGACACAACAGATTCCTCCTCATCCAGGTTTCTGTGCATATTTGTATACATTTATCCATAATAAAGCTCTATTGTCACATTTTACATATATGTAATATTTCCCAATTGCTCATTTCATTGAATAGATAGTCCTACTTTAATCATAAAACTATCCACCGTGCAGAGTCAAGATAAACTTTACTCAAGTAGCTATTTAATCTGGTAGTCCAACTTATCCCTGATATTAGCAGCGAACAAGAAAATTCGCTTCGCTCATGAATTTTCTTGTTCGCTAGGGAACCCTATGGTTCCCTTCGACGGATGCTTCGCATCCTGAGCACCCTCCTTAAACCGGGAAAGGGGAATCCCCTTTCCAAACCCCAGTATAGGAGTTTACAAAAATAGGATTTTTATAAATTCCTATACTCAAATAAACAAAAAGACATTGCCTAAAAAAGCACACAAGTAACGTCAGTTAAGCAAAATAGATATGAAATCATAACCCGGCTTATAATGTTAACAGCCAAGCAACACATAACTTCCACTACTATTCTGATGGGTGCGTGCTTTCTGTCAATAGCTAAGAGAACGGAGTGGAAGTTATCTTCACTCTTAATTAATATTAAAGTATAATACAGAGTAATCCTCCGCTTCCCTCATTGATTATCTTCTGAAGTGTTTCCTGGAGCTTGAGCTGTGCATCTTCCGGCATTCTGTAAAGCTTGTTCTGAAGTCCTTCGCTTACCAGTTCATGCAGTGATTTTCCGAATATATTTGATTGCCAAAGCTTTTCAGGCTCATTCTCAAATTCTTTTAAAAGATAATCCACTAATTCCTCCGACTGCTTTTCTGATCCTACCAGAGGAGCTATTTCTGTTTCAATATCGGCACGGATCATATGAATTGAAGGAGCGCTGGCTCTGAGTTTCACCCCAAATCTGCTGCCCTGTTTAATTATCTCAGGTTCTTCCAAAGACAGTTCATCCATTTGCGGGGTGACTATTCCATAGCCTTTCATTTTAACCTCATGAAGTGCAAATTGAACCTTCTCGTACTCTTTTTTAATTTTCGCCATTTCCCTCATAAGGCTTATCAGCTTGTATTCCCCTTCGATCTCTAATCCCGTCATTTCACTTAAGACACTGTAAAATAAGCCATCCGTTTCGTTAATCTCAACTAAAGCACTTCCTGTGCCAAGGTTTATCCTGTCAATCTGAGCTTTTTTGATAAATGTCCTGTATTCTCCAAACCTGCTCATACTGCTCTTTATTTCCCGGATCTTAGTTATGCCGCTGAAGGTTTCCTTGATTGAGTTAATCATATCAACCTTAAGCCAATGATTGTCATCAAGGCATTCGATCCACCTTGGAATATTTACTCCAATTTCACTGATAGGAAACTCAAGGAGTACTCTTTCCATTATTCCGTTTAAGTCTTCAATCCTGAGTTGTGCACAATTTGTGCCTATAACAGGAACTCCATACTTTTCTTCGAGTTCCAACCTGAGTAGTTCCGTTTCTTCGTTAGATGGATCTCTCGAATTAAGAACAATTACAAACGGTTTGTTTATTCCCTTCAATTCCTTTACCACACGTTCTTCTGCTTCAACATAATCTTCCCTGTCAATATCCGTTATACTTCCATCCGTAGTAATTACAAGACCTATAGTTGAATGTTCGTTTATTACTTTCCTCGTTCCGATTTCTGCCGCTTCTACAAAAGGTATCTGATGTTCAAACCATGGAGTGGATACCATTCTTGGCATCTCGTTTTCCATATGTCCTAACGCACCTCTTACAAGATAACCTACACAGTCCACAAGTCTTACCTTGAACTGTACATTTTCATCCAGAACAATCTGGATTGCTTCGTTTGGTACAAATTTAGGTTCTGTAGTCATTATTGTACGTCCTGAAGCACTCTGTGGCAGTTCATCATTTGCCCTGTTCCTGGAGTACTCGTTTTCAATATTGGGCAAAACCAGCAAATCCATAAACCTTTTTATAAATGTTGATTTTCCAGTCCTCACAGGTCCTACAACACCTATATAAATGTCTCCTTGCGTCCTTTCCGATATTTGCTGGTAAATATTATATTTTTCCACCCGCAAACCCCCCTTACTTTTATTTGAAACTATCATTTGCAAAACTATTCACCCAAAACTTAAGCCAGTACTTTAAAAGTCATGGAAATTCGCTCTAAAATACTGCTTTTAGTTTATAAATTTCAACTTAAGTTTTAAGTACTAGTACCCTTATCAATATAAATATATTGTCTATAATGCTTTATTATTACAAAAAGGACAAAAAAAATATGGATCGTTCCCCTATTGCCTGACCGATCCATATTTCCCAGCTAAAATTATTATTTTATTAATACTTAAGCAAAAAAGATGCTTTTACAGCCAACTACCTTCATCAAGAACTTCAACTTCATTTTTTTTGTCTCTCATCATCAAATCAGCAACTGCCTGCTTTGCATTTTTTCCATTGAACAAGACATTAAATGCCTCAGTAGTTATAGGCATTATTACTTCTTTTTTCTTAGCAAGTTCAAAAGCAGCTTTTGTGGTTGTAACACCTTCTACAACCATCTTAACTTCATCCACTGCCTCCTTCAACGATTTACCCTGCCCAATAAGAATTCCTGCACGCCTGTTCCTGCTGTGCATGCTGGTGCAAGTTACAATCAGGTCACCAATTCCGGCAAGACCTGCAAAGGTTTCCCTTCTAGCTCCCATTGAAACACCTAATCTCGTTATTTCTGCAATCCCACGGGTCATCAAAGCAGCCTTTGTATTGTCACCAAATCCAAGTCCGTCAGATATACCGGCACAAAGTGCTATAGAATTCTTCAAAGCTCCACCGAGCTCAACTCCAACTATATCCGGATTAGTATACACCCTGAACTTTGGAGACATAAATATATCCTGTATAAATTCTGCAGCCTTCAAATTTTCTGATGCTGCAACAACCGTTGTAGGTATACCATTTCCTACTTCCTCGGCATGGCTTGGACCCGAGAGGGCAACTGTTTCACAACAGGGGATCTCCTGCTTTATTACTTCCGAAAGTCTAAGACCTGTGCCTTCCTCTATACCCTTTGAACAAGACACTACCACCATTCCGTCTTTAATATGCTTTGATATTTCCTTTGAAGTAGCTCTAATGGTCTGGGAAGGCACTACCATAACAATAGCATCAGCACCACTTGTAGCCTCTTCAACATCATTAGTACCCATTACTCCGTCCGGAATAGGCACACCAGGCAGTTTATCCTTATGTTCTCTCAACTTGTTAATCATATCTATTTCTTCTTTGAAGATCGACCACATTTTTACACTGTGACCTGAATTTGAAAGAAGAATTGACAACGCAGTCCCCCAACTTCCAGCTCCAATTATAGCAACATTTTTTCCCATAAAACCTCACCTAACCTTCTGCATTCTTTTTAGAACCCAACTTTGACTCGGTTCCGTTTACAAGCCTTACAATATTCTGGTTATGCCTTATTATTGCAAGCGCACCTACAAATACCGCAAATACAACAAAAATTGTATTCTTAAAAACTATAGCTATCAATATTGGAAATAATGCACAGCCAATTATAGATCCTAAAGATACATATCTGGTTATAGCAACTATAACAATAAATATACCAAGTAATAGCAACCCAATGTATGGAGCAGTCATCATAACAACTGAAAACGTTGTCAGTATACCTTTTCCACCTTTGAAACCAAAATAAACAGGCCAATTATGCCCTAGTATTGCGCCTATCCCTCCAATAAACATCCCCACATTCGATGGAACCTCAAGCGCCGAAACACCCACATTCTGTAAATCCTTCAAGATATAGTACCCAATGAGACATGATAAGACACCTTTTAGTATATCTCCTATGATAACCAATATTGCAGCCACTTTCCCAATCGTCCTTAATGTATTGGTCAGACCCGCATTTCCACTTCCACTTTTTCTGACATCTACACCATAGAATTTACCTACAATTAGTGACGTATTTGCACTCCCTAGCAAATAACCTATCAGCAAAGTAAGAATGACTTTTACAAACACCCCCACCAAGATCACTCCCTGTCTTTTTCTCTCAGCATGAATTTTATTGGTGTCCCTTCAAAACCAAAACTTTTTCTTAGTTGGTTTTCGAGATATCTTTCGTAGGAATAGTGCATAAGTTCGATGCTGTTTATAAACAATACGAAACTCGGTGGCTTAACACTTGCCTGCGTCATGTAATAAATTTTCAGCCTTTTTCCTTTATCCGAAGGCGGCTGAACCATGGCTGTAGCCTCATTAAGCAAGTCATTGAGTACACCGGTCGAAATCCTTAATGCTGCTTGATTTGCAACAAATTTCGTAAGTTCATAAATTTTACTTACTCTTTGCCCTGTCTTCGCAGAAATAAATATTACAGGGGCATATAGCATAAACCCAAGTTTTTCAAGTACTGTTTTACGATATTCTTCGAGAGTTCCTGTATCTTTTTCTACAAGATCCCATTTATTTACTACAATAATTGAAGCTTTTCCCTGCTCATGGGCATATCCCGCTATCTTTGTATCCTGTTCCGTAACACCTTCCTCAGCATCAATCAATATGAGGCATACATCTGACCTTTCAATAGCAGTCCATGACCTTATTGTACTATACCTTTCGATGTTTTCATTTATCCTGCTCTGCCTTCTTATGCCAGCTGTATCAATAAAAACGAATTTTCCTTCTTCGTTCTCTATGTAAGTATCAATAGCATCCCTTGTAGTTCCGGGAATATCACTCACTATTACCCTTTCTTCACCCATGAGTTTGTTTATAAGCGAAGATTTGCCGGCATTCGGCTTTCCGATAACAGCAACTTTAATAACCTCTTCATCATATTCATCCTCAGCATCATCAGGAAAGTGCTTATAAATTTCATCAAGCAAATCCCCCATACCTAGTCCATGAATGGAAGATACTGTCATCAGTTCTCCAATACCTAAATTGTAGAACTCATACACTTCAGCCGGAACTTCTCCAACCCTGTCAACCTTGTTTACTACAAGAATAACCGGCTTCTTAGACTTTCTAAGCATAGTAGCAACTTCGTTGTCCGAGGCAGTCAGTCCGTCTTTCATATCAACCATGAATACAATTACATCAGCAGTTTCTATCGCTATTTCAGTCTGATTCTTCATCTGCTGCATAATCTTATCCTCGGAATAGGGCTCTATACCTCCTGTATCTATGAGAGTGAATTTTCTACTTCTCCATTCAACTTCGGTATATATCCTATCCCTCGTAACTCCAGGAGTATCTTCTACTATTGATATTCTTCTCCCTGCAAGATAATTAAAAAAAGTCGATTTTCCTACATTTGGTCTTCCAACAATTGCAACCACCGGTTTTGGCAAAATGTTTCCCTCCATTTATTCTATTACTGCCTAGTGCTTTTGAACATCCTATATTTTTTGTTAATCAGCACTTGTATATTATAAAACTTTTCCTAGTATTTTTCCAACAAAATCCTTTCCATTGTTTTCAACTATGCTTATTCTAACATTAAGTTTTTCTTCAAGGTCGCCCACAGTATAATCATCAAGTAATACCTGTTCACCAGACCTTAGCATAGATCTTGAAATTAACAGTTCACTTCCTAGTTCACTGCCTTCTAACTGTTCACAAATATCTTTACCCGTGAGCAATCCTGTTACTGTAACATTTTCCCCAAAAAATCTATTTTCTATTTTATAAATATTTATTTTCAACTGTTTGTATTTATTTTCTAAAATTTCCGCTAATTGTCTTATATATAAATAGGAAGAAACTCCTGTTGCAATACTCACAAATCTCGGCTGGGGTAGCTTATAATCAAGGTCTTGAAGGCACTCAGAAAATTCCTTCTTTAGTTGGGCAATAAGCCCTACCCCGTTTTCTATCTGTGGAAAATCCTCATAAGCCTCATATTCTGGAATCTCCTCGCCTGCCATAATATAGAATTCATCTGCAATATATGTAATTCTGGAACCATATTTCTTAAGAAAAGAATTCTGCCATTCTTCTACCTGTTTAATTACCCTGGCAGACGAATCACTATCATAGGGCTTAAGATAACTCAATCCTTCTCTATACTTTGTGATACCTACCGGAACAACAGAGATACTGTTGACTCCCGGATAAAGAGAGCCCAATTCCCTGATAGACCTGTCAAGCTCTTCACCATCATTGATTCCTAAGCACAAGACAATCTGGCAATTAACTTCAATTCCGCCTTCAATGAGCTTCTGAATCTTTTCCATTATATCATGTGCATTTTTATTTTTAAGCATAAATACTCTGAGATCGGGATTTGTAGTATGAACCGATATATTGATGGGAGACATCCTGTACTTTATTATCCTGTCTATATCTTCAAAACTCATGTTGGTAAGTGTGACATAATTCCCCATAAAGAATGAGAGTCTGGAATCATCGTCTTTAAAGTAAAGGGTATCCCTCATCCCCTCGGGGAGTTGATCTATAAAGCAAAAAACACACTTATTTCTGCAGCTTTTAGCCTCATCAATCATCAAACTCTCAAATTCTATTCCGAGGTCTTCGTACTCTTCTTTCTCAATTTCTATCTCCCATATTTCACCGCTCTGCTTCAATACCTCAAGTAACAGATTCTCATCAGTGATCAAAAATCTGTAGTCAAAGATATCCCGGACTTTCTCACCATTTATGCTAAGAATTGCATCCCCTGCTTCGATCCCGGCTTCTTTAGCAATGCTTCCGGGCAAAGTACTCTTAACAGGAATTAACTGATCTTTCAAAAGATACCTCCAGATATTATATTAGGAATGACCTTTGCACTGTAAATTCCTCAAGTAAAAAGCAGCAGTGTACACTGCTGCTTTTACTAAAAATTTATCAGGATCCAACTTTAATAACCTCTTTACCATCATAAAAACCGCATTGTTTACAAACTCTATGTGGCATCTTAAGATCGTGACACTGCGGGCACTCTACCAAATTAGGTGCCGATAACTTCCAGTGAGCTCTTCTGCTACCAGTTCTTGCCTTAGACCATTTACGTTTTGGATTTGCCATGTATAACACACCTCCTCATCACCATACAAACGTCACTTGTATATAAATTAAGTAATTTCTAATTCTTAAAGAAATCCTTAAGAGCTTCCATACGAGGGTTAAACTCCTCCTTTAAGCAACTGCATTTATCAATATTCAAATCAACGCCGCAATCGGGACATATCCCCTTGCAGCCTTCGCTGCATGTTTGCTTAACAGGGAGATTCAAAATTAAATTATCTTTTATGACCTTATCAAGCACAATGACTTTGTCACTATAGGTGTAACTGTCATCATCCTCAATCTGCCCCTCTTGAGCAAACTCTTCCTTAAGGTCTGCTTCCATTGATGATCTGACATCCTTTAAACATCTTGAACATTTAACCAGATACCCAACTTTAAAATGTCCATCCATTTTTACAATGCCACCCATATTTGTAAATCTGCAGGTAATTTTAACAGGTGTATCAAAAGCAAAGTCATCACCCAATCCGGTAAAGCCTTCAAATGCTTCTTCCAGCTCAACATCTAATGACGCACCGTTAACCTTAAGTATATTTGATATATCAACCTTCATATAGTCACCTCTTAAACCGACAGAAAATATTATACTAACTAATGAAACTTTTGTCAATAACGACACACAATGATTTTTTCGGCCAGTGGAATTTATATTTTACCTTCTCTCATCCCGTCTTTTTTATAATGTAAAAAAATTTATCCGCTGTTCCATGCACCACATCACTGTTGAAACACTTTACAGAGCATTCCTCTTAAGTTTTAGTCTGCTTATCTTAACCTTAAATCTTTCACTGACTATAGCAAAGGTAAAAAACAGCATACCCATGAAAATCATTACAAGCAAAGGAGTAATAACAGACTGAAGCCCTAAGTTTGCGTTTACTGTATTGCCAAGGCCTTTTACCGCCCAGTACTGAGGAAACAGCATACCAATTTTCTGCATAAATTCCGGAACCAGTTCTATTGGCCAATAACATCCCGACAACATTGATGTAGATACAATTATTATTGACGCATATGCTCCCAACTGTGCATTAGTTTTTACCAAAGTTGCCAAAAACATACCAAGGCCGGTCACACACAAAAGATATACACTGAATATAATAAAAGTTGAAACAAACGAATTTCCCCAATCAACTCCCATAATAAACTTTCCAATTAGCATTAGTATGGCTATTTGAGCCCATCCTTGCAGAAATGTTCCTATAACCTTACCAAGCATTACCACACTTTTGGGCACAGGAGTTAAACTTAATCTATTCCATGTGTAGTTCTTCTTTTCTACAAGTATATCCCCTATTCCAAACACAGCTGAAAACATAACAAACATCACGGCAATGCCGATGGCTCCACTATTTACCCCATTATAATCGGTACTTGTTTCGTCGCCGGAAACCCTCACTTCCTTAACAGAAATAACGGGAGCGTCCGAAAGTGCACTTTCCAAAATTTCCTTGAAGTTTGAAGCTATTATTTCCTCCTCTAGATCGCTTTTGTTTCCAACCTTATCCATAGCATATTGAACCGCAATATCCGTCATTTGTATTTTCCCAAATGCCCCACTCATAATTTCTTCTATAGCTCTATAGTCGACAGATGCAGGAAGCTTCAAAACATGCATTACAGGCTTTTCTCCCGCTAAAACCATATCCCCGAAACCATCCGGAATAATAAAGCCCACTTCTACGCCAGAGCCCCTTACTTTCTCAATCAATTGACTTTCTTCCATTTCCAAAACTTTAATTGTGCTATCACTCTTAAAACTTGAAATCAGCTCTGTTACTATTTCACTATTATCATAATTGACAATTCCCACGGGAATTTTTGAACTTTCTGCCGATTCTCCCGAACTGCCAAATGCCAGCCCAATAACCAGAGTTATAACTGAAGGCAGCACCAGCATTAAAGTCAATGCAGTCTTATCCCTGAATAGTTTTATAAAATCGTATTTTACAATGCTGAGTATTCTCATAACGATACCACCCTTCCTATGTCCTGAATCTGGTAACCCCTATCCCAAGATAGAGAATTCCCATCAATACCATTACTGCGCAATACGGCAGAACCGCTACAAAGCTGCTGCCTAACATTAAATCATAATACCCGTTTACAGCCCACCAGTTTAATGTAACTTTAGACATTGTTTTAACAGCGTCAGGCATTATATAAATAGGAATCATGCCCCCACCTAGAATGGTAAACAACTGCACTACCAACTGTGATATCCCTTCCGCCGCTTTCATGGTTTTGGTTATTGCAGCAATCATCATTCCAAGTCCTGAAGCTGTAAACGTGCAGCTAATGGTGACAGCAAGTACACCCAGGACACTACCACCCCAATTTACCCGGTATACTATAGCTGTAAAAAGTATCAATATTAAAGCTTGCGTGAAGGTGATAAGCATTAATCCCAAAAACTTTCCTGCAAGCACGGAAGCTTTCCCTGCCCTGGTAGTCATAAGTCTTCCAAGCGTCCTGTTTTCCCGCTCTTCAGTCATATGTTTTACTCCCATGCCTGCTCCGAACAATACAAACATTACCAACATACCGGCACAATAATACTGCATTCCGGTTACAATTTTGTTCTTTTCCTGATTGTCTTCATTGAAATCTATAAAACTGTTTTCGAGCTTACCTTGAAGATCAATCATCAGTGCATCCCTGTCAGACAAACCGCTAATTGGCTTTTCAATCATATCCAGTTTATCTTTCAGAATCTCTTCTAATGCAACAGAAACCGCATTATACCTCGAATAGCCATTTGCATATCCTTCTGCCACAGATTTGACAATACTGGTTTTAAAACTCTCACCTGCACTGGATCTTACCTCTATCTGAACAGGAGAATTGTTTGAGATATTTATTCCAAATTCCTCCGGAATTACAATTATTGAAGGAACAATTTCCTTTCTTAACATTTCATTGGCTTTTTCTTCATCCACAACAAAAGTTTCAAACATATCCGACATTTCGCCTCTTAAAAAATCCTGGTAAAAACGCTGCGAATTCAGGCTTCCATCCTTATCTACCACAGCAATCATAAATTTATCAATGATAAGTGTGCTTTCAAACATAGGCCCTAATGCAGAACCTAAAATCAACATGATTACAGCAGGCATAACAAGCATAATGGCAAGGGCTTTTCTATCTCTGAAAATAACTTTGAGGTCTTTTAGCGCTATATTTAAAATCATAATTTTCACCCCTAATCTCTTAAAGCTCTTCCGGTAAGATGCAGGAATACACTTTCAAGGTTCGGTTGTTTTATGTCCACCATCTGAATTTTACACTTGTGTGCATCGAGAGTTGAAATAACTCTTGCCAAAACTGCATCCGCACTTTTGGTAGCAACACTCAATTTACCATCCTTCAAAGACACCTCAAGAACCCCTTCAATCTCCCGCAACTCCCCTTCAAGACCGGTGCATGTTCCGGTAGTTGAAATGTTTATAATATCCTTTCTTCCAACCAGTTTTTGAAGTTCTTCCTTGTTACCTAGGGCAATCACCTTTCCATGATCCATAATTGCAATCCTCGAACACAGGAACTCAACTTCCTCCATATAGTGGCTGGTATATATTACAGTCATACCTTCCCTGTTTAGCTTAAGGACAGTCTCCAGTATGTGGTTTCTTGACTGAGGGTCTATACCAACTGTAGGTTCATCCATTATTACAATCTTTGGATGGTGCAGAAGCGCAGCAGCTATATTTATTCTTCTTTTCATCCCGCCTGAATACTTATCTATAAGTTCTCCGGCCCTGTCTTTAAGGCCTGCTATTTCAAGAGCCTCATCAACTCTTTCACGAAGCAGCTTTCCCCCGATTCCATACATCCTTCCCCAGAACATCAGGTTTTCTTTTGCTGTAAGTGTTGGATATAATGCTATTTCCTGAGGTACAAGCCCTATAACTCTCTTTATTTCACCGGCATTCTTCTTAAGATTGTGATTATTAATCAAAACCTCTCCACTGTCATAAGGCAGGAGAGTACAAAGAATAGATATCAGTGTGGATTTGCCCGCCCCGTTAGGTCCTAAAAGCCCGAATATTTCGCCTTCTTTAACTTCCAAACTCACATTATCAACTGCCTTAAGACTTCCATAGCTTTTGCTCACATCTTTGATCTCTATCAATCCCATATCGTTTCCTCCAAATATCGCTTAAATCTTGCCCTGAATATAGATCATATAAAATAATTCTTTGCACCCTACTACTACACTACTTACTGCTTATTTTCCACTCCAAACAATTCAGAAAATGTCTCATCCATTTCCTTGTCGAAGTTTTCCTCGTTCATAAGATCTTCTTCACTGATCTGAGGTATATTCACATTTAATTTCTTATTTATATCCCATCTTGTTGTGTTCACCTTAAAGCTGATTCTTATTTCTCCCTCATGCTTTATTACAAACTCACCTTCAAATACTTCATCAATTATAAACGAGTCCTTATCAATCTTCGCAGTAAGCTTAAGATTTTCTATGCTGAACTTTTCATTGTAATCCTTCATATTTTCCGGAAGCTGGTCAAACCATTCGCTTATATTGGTAATTACTTTCTTCTTTCCTTCTTCATCAAGTTTCTCAATGTTCCCATACTTTTTAGCACTTTCAATTGCAGTTTTTTTAGCAACTTCACTTTTTGATAATACCCCAGCCAATCCTTCCAGTATTTTCTTTGTCTTTTCATCATTCAACTCCAAAGAAAGTTGTGTAATTTTTATATCTCCATCGGGTGTACTTTCAATAAAACTACCTTCCCTTGTAAGTATTTCTTTCTGTACAGTATCCTTCCAGATCACTGCAATTTCGTTGATCAATTCTTTACAATCTTCATTTAAATCTCCGTCTGCCGAAGTAAATTCTCCACTATTATCAGAATTGAGCTTTACATATTTATCATTGACTTTCAAGAAAGCATCGTCTCCATTGATATAAACCTTTGTACCCCAGGAATATTTTCCAAAGCTTAAATAGCTGTTCGATTCCACCAGCTTGTTTTTATTGTCCACAGTTTCATCAACATTAATTTTAATGTCTTTAAAATTTTCCAAATACTTACTAGCTTCATCGGATGCCTTTGACAAGTCGATTGAAATTTCGGATTCGGTCTTAGTCTGCATGGTATCGGCATTTTGAGTATTTTCCAATGCCTTCAGATATTTTTGAGTTGTTGAGTTCTGCATGGAACACGCAACAGTATAAAACATAAATAATACCAAAATCAAAGGAATAATAAGCTTTTTCACAATAACACTCACCTTTCACATAAATATTAAATAACTCTATATCTTGATTATAAAGAAAACCGGAATCATCATCATCTAAAAAAAGTCATATTTCATATATGACTTTAGTCATGATTTGCATATTAATTACGGCAATTAGTCTCTCGCAGGATGTATCTGTCAATTATCACAAGAATACCCTGGTGCATTTTATAAATATGAAGAAAAATATGCACCCAGAATACCTATTATAAATTGTTTTCAATTACATACAGGGCTATCTTTGTTCTATGATTAAGATTCAATTTCGAAAGTATATTGGTAATGTGATTTTTGACAGTCCCCTCAGCTATAAAAAGCTTAGCAGCAATTTCCTTGTTTGAGAGTCCTTCAGAAACAAGCTTTGCTACTTCTTGTTCTCTTGAAGTCAGTTCCTGAAGAGAATTAGTACTTTCCTGACTTTCAGAAAGCTTGTTTACCAGTTTTGCAGCAATATTACTGTGCAGGACAGTCCCGCCCGAATATATGACCTTTACGGTATTTATAATTTCCTCGGATTCTACATCCTTAAGCAAATAACTGCTTGCCCCGTTTTTTAAAGCTTCAAAAATATACTGATCATCATTAAATGTAGTTAGGATTATTATCTTGACCTTTGGAAATGAATCTTTTATCAATTTGGTGGTTTTCACACCATCCATGACCGGCATCCGGATATCCATCAGTACTACATCAATACCGCTGTTGCATAATTCAAGAGCTTCCCCACCATTAGATGCAGTCGCTGCAACCTCAATTTCACTATCTAAGGACAATATCATCTTAAGGCCATCTCTCACAACCGGCTGGTCATCAACTATCAAAACCTTTATTTTACTCATTTATTACTCCCTCCATAGGAACGGATATATTTATCATAAAACCATCATTACTATAAAAACCGACAACCCCGTTATACAACCCGAACCTCTCCATCATACCGTTAAGCCCTGTTCCATACTTTAACTCTTTAGCCCCGGTACCGTTATCCTTAATAAGCATTGAAAAATCCTTTTTTCCATAGACTATATTTATTTCAACCTTATCAGCCTTACCATGCCTGACCGAATTTGTTATGGCCTCCTGACAAGCCCTGTAAACCGCCAGATTAAATTCCGGCGGGGTATTAACCGTATCACCCTTTACATCAAGAAAAATTCCAATACTGAATTTATCTCTGGAATTCTCCACCAGCTCCTCGACAGACTTTTTAAGAGTATGTTGTTCAACCTCTGCATTTTTTAGTGCCCTTACAGATTTTCTTATATCCTCCAAGCATTCCTTTGCAATTTGCCTGCTCTTACCCAGATATTCAGCAATGCCTGATGGGTTACTTTCAACTATCCTCTTACAAAAATCCAGGTTCATTATCAGTCCGGTAAGATTATGACCGACACTGTCATGAATTTCATGAGCTATACGGTTGCGTTCTTCAAATATGGTTAATTCCTTTATTTTCTTGTTTTTTTCCTCCAGGAGAGTGTTTGCCAAAGTCAGTTCTCTGTTTAGCTCATCTAACTTTTCTTTCTGTTCGGAAAGTATTCTCGAGTAGTTAAAAAACACTCCTATGGTAATAAACACCATAAACGTGAAGAAAATATACGATACAATAAAAGTTATATTTGAAGGTTTATTCCCTGAAAAAACAGCTTCAAAAAACCTGCCATACTTTAGAAAAGCAGCCAGTATCACACCAAGACTGACAAACAACCTGTTCTTTTCCTTCAGCATAAAACCCGCTGCAATTAAAACATAAAAGTAATAAACATTAAAGTAATGATTTACAAGGTATTTGGAACTTTCATCCAGCAGGATTAATAGTAACACATCAAAAATGTATGTGTAAGGTAAAAACCTTTCAAATCTTCCTCTAAGCCCTTCCCTGACATGCAGCCATATAAAGAATAACGCAAAAAGCAGCAGCATTGAATAAAACCTGCTGCCAACCGCCCTTTCCAAGTAAAGAGCCAGAAAAAATGTGGCCAGCATTGTTGTATCGCGAAAGATTATATAAAGCAACCCGATTCTTTTTTTCACCTTAAATCACCCATTCCATTTTATCAAACAAATCTTCAAAACAGAAGATATAATTACATCCAGAATTATATTAGTAACTTCCAGTCTTTTATAGTGTCAAGAACTCGCTTTGGATATTTGGATTATAATATAAATACGCTCCCTTCGAAAGCACAGCAATTACTGTACTTCTTAAAGGGAGCGTATCATTACTTAGCTCTTTTTTAATTTATATACACTATTTCAACAATCTCTTAGTCTCTCTTGCTATTGCCAGTTCCTCATTTGTCGGAACAACAAGGGTCTTAACTTTTGCATCAGGTGCACTTATATCGATTTCCTTACCCTTAACAGTATTCTTTTCCCAGTCCACTTTAATTCCCAGGAAGTCCATGTCTTCTAATATTTTTCTTCTCACAAGGTCATTATTCTCACCGATTCCCGCAGTAAAAATAATTGCATCTGCACCATTCATTATACCTATATAATCCCCAACAAAGCGTTTTACTTTGTAGCAGAAGATATCTAAAGCAAGAATCGCCCTTTCATTTCCAGATTCAGCTGCTTCCTGAACATCTCTGAAGTCACTGCTGACACCTGAAACTCCAAGTACCCCGGATTTCTTATTCAGGAAATCGCTTATATCCTTAACAGACATTTTTTCCTTTTCCATCAGGAACGATATAACTGCCGGATCAATAGAACCACTTCTTGTACCCATAGCCAAACCTTGAAGCGGAGTGAATCCCATTGATGTCTCGATTGACTTTCCATTTTTAACAGCACATACACTTGCCCCATTACCTAAGTGACAGGTAATGAGTTTTAAATCCTCTATAGGTCTACCGAGCATTTCAGCAGCCCTATAGGATACATATTTGTGTGAAGTACCATGGAATCCATATTTCCTTAAACGATATTTTTCATATATTTCATAGGGAAGGGCATAAATATAGGCATGCGCCGGCATTGTCTGATGAAATGCAGTATCGAAAACTGCTACCATTGGTAAGTTTGGCATAATCTGCTGGCAGGCTTCAATACCTATTATATTTGATGGGTTATGCAAAGGCGCAAGTTCAACACAATCCTTAATTGCATTCATTACTTTGTTGTCAATAACAACTGATTCCTTAAATTTCTCTCCTCCATGAACAATACGATGACCCACAGCAGCTATCTCACCCATGCTCTTTATAACGCCCGTTTTGTCATTAGTAAGAGCACTTAATACCTCCTGTACGGCAATTTTGTGATTGTACAAATCCTTTTCTATTACAACTGTATCACTTCCAACTTTTGAGTGTTTAAGGAATGAGTGTTCAAGACCAATCCTATCGCAGACACCCTTTGCAAGAACACTTTCATTTGACATATCAATAAGCTGATACTTTAATGAAGAACTACCTGTATTAATAACCAATACCTTCATTTTGACATCTCCTATTCTATAATTATGGTTGACTAATCATGTACAAAAAAGAATCCTTTTGGTATTTTCCATAAAGGTCATGACTAAAATATAAGTTCCTGCCTCGATAAGAAACTTAAGCCTTTTGAGCCTGAACTGCAGTAATTGCTGCAACTCCCACGATATCTTCGGCACAGCAACCTCTTGACAGGTCATTTACAGGTTTTGCAATCCCCTGTGTTATAGGTCCGTATGCTTCAGCATTTGCCAATCTTTCAGTCAGCTTGTATGCTATGTTACCGCAATTGAGATCCGGGAAAATCAGTACATTAGCTTTACCGGCAACTTTGCTGCCTGGCGCTTTTGACTTCGCAATAGCTTGAACAAGTGCTGCGTCAGCCTGCAATTCACCATCCAGTGATAGATTGGGAGCTTTTTCTTTTGCAAGCTGAGTTGCTTTTACAACCTTTTCAGTCAATTCACTCTTTGCACTGCCATATGTTGAATATGACAGCATGGCAACCTGAGGCTCATCCTGTACCAACTGTTTATATGATCCGGCAGAAGCTATTGCAATTTCGGAAAGCTGGTCTGCATCAGGGTTTTCAACAAGTCCGCAGTCTCCGTAAATGAAAGTTCCGTTGTTTCCATATTCACAATCCGGAACTACCATAACGAAAAATGCTGATACAAGCTTTGTTCCCGGTGCTGTTTTCAAAATTTGAAGTGCAGGTCTTAAAGTATTACCGGTTGAGTTTATTGCACCAGCTACCATACCGTCAGCTTGTCCCTTTTTAACCATCATAACTCCATAGTAAAGAGGATTCTTCATTGTCTCTCTTGCTTCTTCAATGGTCATCCCCTTTGATTTTCTGAGCTCACAAAAAGTGGCAGCATAGTCTTCAAAATTTGCAGAAGTTTTTGGATTTTCTACTTTAACTTTTGACAGGTCAAGATCACCTGCAAGCTTTCTAATATCATTTTCGTCCCCTATAAGCACCACATTTGCAATACCTTGATTAGAAATCATCGATGCTGCTGTAACCACCCTTAAATCTGTACTTTCCGGAAGTACAATTGTCTTAATGTCGGACTTTGCTCTTTCAATAATTTGTTCTAAAAAACCCATTCTTTTACCCCTTTCAGTCATTTATTCGACAAATATATAGTTACTTTTGTTGGTTGTTTTATTAGATTACCCAAATAATCACAATTAATAATTATCACCAGGTAATAGTATCAGATATCTTGAAACCATTATTCCATCAGCTATTTATTATATACAAAATGTTTATTGTATACAAGATTAAGTTGTTTTATTTTTTTAGTCTGTACACAATTGAGGACAGATTACATCCCGAAAATTAGCTTTATCTTTTAAAGACAACAAAAAAGCGGCTATACTTTTAAGCCGCATATGTTCTATTTATCCAGTTCATCCTTGAGTATTTTATTTATAAGTTGAGGATCAGCCTTTCCCCTGGTTTCTTTCATTAATTCTAATCCTTCTTCCTTTACAATTTCCTCAGGCTCCCTGAATACATTGCTTATCGGTATAACATGATCTGTTGGCTTCACCTTTGACGTATCAAGTTCATTAAGCTTGTCCATATAAGAAATATTTCTTTCCATGTCTAAAATAAGCTTTGACTTTTCTTCCTCAGTAAGGTTTAGCTTTGCAAGATCTGCTATATACTCTATTGTATCTCCAGTTATTTTCACAAGTTTTCGCTCACTTTCATAAAGACTATTATATGACTCAGGTAATGTCTAGTTGTTATATGAATTTAACTTTTATGTCCGTTTTCCATATAATTATATCATGTTGTCTATCCGCTCTGTAACATCGTTACAAAATCTATCGATATAACCTTTTATATACTCCTTAATGTCCAGCCCCACATCCCTTATCAGTTCCGTAAGATCCATTCCATATATAACCGACGAATATGCATCAACAGTATTATGAGACAAAAAAGTTGCATTTGACTGCCTGTTTCCGCAAACAGCCTGGTCATATCTTTTTCCTCCACAAATCTGAGAGTCAAAAACACTCAGGAGTGCTGATGCAATATTCGGACGTTCTGAAACATTGAAAAGCACTTTTTCATCACCATTCAGCCAGTCTAATTTTCCCCATACTTCACACCCATATAATTTTTCAGGCCTTAGGTCAGCCGGCAGTTCCCTGATGGCCTTAATCACTCTTAGGGCAACAGCAACATGGGTACTGTGCCTATCAGCAAGGTTGTGAGTATATATAACCTTTGGCCTGGCATTCCTGATCAATTCCTTAATATCTTCCACGGCTTCCCTATTGCTTGAGTCTTTAACCTCTGAACTCTCGTAATCAAGCATTACTAGAGCTCCGTATTCTCCAACAAAGGCTGCTTTCTTTTGTTCGAGTTTCCTGACCTGTGTCATTTCTTCTCCTGAATAGTTTTCATAAATTCCGTTTCTCGGACTTCCTGCTCCATTAGTCAGGACAACAGCCATAAACCATTCGTCTGCTTTTCCAAAACACTTTTGTATTCCATCATAGGCCATAATCTCAATATCGTCATGATGCGCAGAAAAAGCCATGTGTGTCGTACGCGTAACAGCTTCCTCTAAAGGAGCATTGTCATATATAAAAAAATCAGCATTCTTTTTGTTCAGCCTCATTTAAGCCCACCTCTATTATCTTTCATAATCTTATTATATATAAACTTCAAACAAACTACATTCCAAATGTATTGTATAACAATAATTAAGTTGAAAAAAGGCCCTTAAAAAGGGCCACTCCTTCCCAATAAGGAAAGGAAACATATGTTAATAAGTTTAAGTGTACATTAATCAATTATATGGATTATTTTATACCAGGTCAACCATTTTATGTTATATTTCTACAGAAATTTTAATTAACGACAAGCTATAAAATTTAACATAGTGGCCTCTACCTATTCAGTCTACTCTATCATCTTATTAAACTCAGCTTCATCAATAATTTTCACATTCAGGCTTTTTGCCTTTTCAAGCTTGCTTCCCGCTTCCTCTCCCGCCAGAACATAATCCGTCTTTTTTGAAACACTGGAAGACGTTTTGCCACCAAAACTTTCAATTATATCTGAAGCTTCATTTCTTGAAAGAGTTGGAAGAGTTCCTGTCAGTACAAATGTAAGTCCTTCAAATCTATTATCTTTGATTTCTCGTTTACCGGCACTCTTAAGGTTCACCCCGGCTGCTCCCAGCTTTTCAAGAGTATCAATGGTCTGATCCTGATTAAAGAAAATTACAACACTCTTTGCCATCTTTTCTCCAAACTCGGGTATACTCTGAATACTCTCCACAGATGCATTTTTAATTTCGTCTATAGAATCATAATTCTCGCTTAAGAGTTGAGCTGCCCTAAGCCCAATATGCCTTATTCCAAAGCCAAATAAGAGCCTGTCTATATTATTGTTTTTAGATTTTTCTATGGATTTTAAGAGCTTCTCAACAGATTTTTTTCCCATTCTATCCATATTTACAAGCTCATCCTTTTTGTCATGGAGAAAATATAAATCTGCAATTCCCTTGATCAAGCCCTTCTCAAGCAAGGTGTCAATGATTGCAGGCCCTAACCCATCAATATTCATCGCATCTCTTGATGCAAAATGGACAATACTCCTGAAAAGCTGCTCGGGGCACTCTATACCGGTACATCTATAGGCAACCTCATCTTCACTTCTAACAACATCAGCACCACATTCAGGACATTTATCCGGCATAACATATTTTATCTCTTCTCCTGTACGCTTAGCAAACACAACTTCAACTACTTCCGGTATAATATCTCCGGCCTTACGAACCAGAACAGTGTCACCAATTCTGATATCCTTTTCTGTTATGTAATCCATATTGTGCAACGTAGCCCTGCTTACTGTAGTTCCTGCAAGCCTCACCGGCTCCAGAACTGCATTTGGTGTTAGAACTCCTGTCCTGCCTACGTTTGAAAAAATTTCCTTTATACGGGTTTCCTTAATTTCCGCAGGATACTTGTACGCTGCTGCCCATCTTGGTGTTTTGGTTGTACTTCCTAATATTTCACGCTGCCTTAAGGAGTTTACCTTAACCACGGCGCCATCAATTTCAAAGGGAAGTATTCCACGCTGTTCCCCAATATTTTTAATTTCCTCAATAACTTCAACAATATTACTACATATTTTGTAGCCTGGACTGACCTTAAAACCCATCTCCTTCATAAATTCGAGAGTTTCAGAATGGGTCTTGAAGACTTCACCCTCAATTCTTTGAATATTGAACAGAAAAATATCCAATCTCCTCAAATTTGCGACCTTAGGATCAAGCTGTCTGAGAGAACCTGCTGCGGCATTCCGGGGATTTGCAAAAGTAGGCTGTCCTAATACTTCCTGGTCTTCATTTACTTTTATAAAGTCATTTCTTGAAATAAAAACCTCACCTCTTACTTCAAGAAGAGGTACTTTCTTTTTAAGAGTAAGCGGAATTGACTTGATGGTCTTAAGATTCTGTGTTACATCCTCTCCTACCATGCCATCCCCTCTGGTTGCACCCCGTACAAAAACCCCATTTTCATATATAAGAGAAACGGACAAGCCGTCAATTTTCTTTTCAACTACATATTCAAAGTCTTCATTGAGGGACTCTTTAACTCTTTTATCAAAAGAAATAAGCTCCTCATCGCTGAACACATCTGCAAGGCTCTGCATCTGAACTGCGTGTACAACCTTTTCAAAACCTTCAAGTGGTTTTCCCCCAACCCTTTGCGTCGGAGAATCGGACGTAATAAGATCCGGTCTTTGCTCTTCCAGATTTTCAAGTTCCCTTAATAATTTATCATATTCAAAATCCGTTATTTCAGGCTTATCCTCTACATAATATTTATGGCTGTGATAGTTTAACAAATCCCTCAGTTCTTTAATTCTAATCTCAATCCCCATATACTCCTCCGATTATTACCTTTTTTTACTTCCCGCAAATTTAATTAATAACATATTAAGCGAAAAAACCGAAATAGCCAGCCAGATTAATCCCCAGACAAGGGCAGGAAAACCGGTTAAATCTGCAAGCCTCAATATATCACTGGGCGGATTGGCACTCCAGACCTTCATGATCGAAAGCTGCTGATTTAGTTTCAGCAATATGGTATCAACAAAGGTATCATATATTACTAGTGCGGCTGCCGATATCCCAACTATATCTATCATTATTTCATTCATCCTGTCATTCTGTATCATTAAAACCAGAATTGCAACAATGGCAAATACCAAAGAAGTTACCAGTGCGCCAAGTGAGGAAGCAAATACTATGGAAAACACAAGATACATTATTGTTATGCTTCCAACCAGATATTTCTTCGCAGAAGTCCTTTTCAAAAACAATATCAGCATGGAAAACAATAACCCTGAAATATAGCCGCTATTTGCAATCACAAATGAAGCAATCCAGCTATTCTTCTCAGGTATAGCGTCCAGACTGCTTCCAAAAGTTACGCTGAAAGCGGTTGAACCAAAACCAAATAATGCTGCTGCTAAAGCATGTCCAATTTTGTGAAAAATCGTGGAAAGAACTTTAAAAGGACTTACTAACGTCTGGTTCCACAAAGCAACTAGTCCTGACAGTATTAAAAGGTACTTCCATATATTCTTCATGCATACCCACCTAAAATTTTTTTAGTAAATGCTTCTCACAAACAGAATTTACTTAAAAATTATACCTTTAAGAAACAAAAAAAGAAAGGGATTTCCCTTCTTTTTTTACATAGCTCAAGATTTTTTATTGTTTTTACTTCAATCCATAATCATCCATATACCTTTTTCATTCTTTTCTGCCTTCATAAATTCTAACGCCTCCATTACTGCTTCGGCTAATGCTTTTGCAGCCTTTTGCCTAAATCCATCGTCCATCAGTTTTGAACGATCTGAAGAATTGGACATATACGCAATCTCAGCAATAACAGCGGGCATATTGGTTTTTCTTAACACTACAAGATTCGGTCTGTATATTATTCCGTTATCTACGGTATTTAAGCTACTTACAAGTCTTTTTTGGACAATAGTAGCAAGTTTCATTCCATCCATCTTGTCTTCCTGAGTGTCAACAGGAGGGCAGTATAACGTCTCAGTTCCTTTATACCCCGCATCGTCTGGCATAAAATTATTGTGAACACTTATAAACAGTGTTGCATCCAGATTATTAGCAATATTTACCCGTTCATCAAGACCTACATCAATGTCCTTTTCCCGTGTGTAAACAACATTTATATCCAATCCCTCGAGTATTTTACCTAATTTCATAGATATATCAAGGTTCAATTTTTTCTCATACAGATCATCTTTTGTAGCTCCCAGATCTTCTCCGCCATGTCCCGGGTCAATAACTACTTTTACTTCTTTAGGTACAGGTATTTCATTCTCTTCCTCATCATCTTTATCCGATGAACTACCATTATTCCTATGATTATTTTCAGACTGCTCGGACTTGCCATATATTTTTTCTCCATCATTATAATGCTGATTGATATTAACACTGACCACGAAAAGAAATATAAAAAAAGCTCCAACTATAAGTAACCTCATTCTTATTGGCAACTTTATAAATGCATTATAAACATTTTTCAATATTCCCATTATTGTACGCATAATTTATCTCCGAAGAATCTTTATTTTTTCTTGTACTTATTTGACATAACAAAATGTAATTTAGTTCCCTGGTACTTTTTTACATCACTAATCTTCGTTTTTCAAATGCAAAATGTACTTGCTATGTCCCAAGCCTCACATATTTCTTAACATATTGTTGTTGAGGGCTCCAGTAATATTTCGCATAGAAACAAACCCACCTGCATACAGCAATTCATTTTGTTCAAACATCAAATTTCCCGCACAATTATTATCGTACAAAAAGAGGTTTTTCTCTATATGAATTTATTAACATATTTAATATAATATTATGAAATTTTCATTAATTATTTCGATCTTTTCACTTCTCGTGTAGCAATAATATCTGCACCTGCACCAAGTATATCACCGTATATTATCTGGTGAAATTCAACCGGTGCATCCAGCTCAACCTCTTTAAGTAATTGAATAATCTCCGGTATTTTCTCTTTGGGAACCGGCTTGTTACTGCGCACACTTACCAGCGGCAACACCCCATCACAAACCTTAACTGTGGAAGTCACAGTCCTTACAGGGTTCATAACTTCATTGCGGGCATACTCTTCACCTTTTGGACATAGAGCGTTCTTTACAATTAAAGTATCATTACAAATCACTTCAAGTTTACACCCATTTGGACATACAATACAGGTTATCTCTCTCTCACTCTTCACTTATTGACACCTCCAAACTTTCAACGTCCTTAAGATCCGATGTTTTTAAATTTACTACCACCATTTCAGAAGGGTTCAGCCGCTTGTATTTGAAGGATTTTATTAACCGTCCGCAAGTGCTGAAATTCAGTTTTCGATCCACCCACTGCCTGTCCACCCTCATTGAGAAGGTAGTATCTCTCTTTCCTGATATAGCCTGTGGAATAACATATCTTATGCCCATTCCTGCAATAACTTCGACTTTGCTCTGAGGCTCAAATCCATTGGCAAGGTAGTTAATTACGGACCTTGCTGCTTTCTCAGCCTCATTTGAAACATGATCTGCAAGGTCATGAACCTGCAATACATTTCCACATGCAAAAACACCTTCAATGCTGGTTTGCAGATTCTCATCCACCACTGCCCCCTGGGTAACTTCATCCAATTTCATTCCTGCATCTTTTGATAATTCGTTCTCAGGTATCAGGCCAACTGAAAGTATAAGGGTATCACAATCAACTTTTTGGGATGTTCCTCGTACAGGCTCACCCTTATCATCAACCTTTGCAATTGTAACGCTCTTTAACCGTTCTTTCCCTTCTATATTGATAACAGTATGGCTCAATAAAAGTGGAATATCATAGTCCTCGAGACACTGTGTAACATTTCTTGCAAGTCCGTTTGAATAAGACATTTTTTCAACTACTGCAATGACCTTCGAACCTTCCAATGTAAGCCTTCTCGCCATAATAAGTCCAATATCACCGGAGCCTAGTATAACAATCCGTTTCCCAATCATGATATTTTTTAAGTTTACAAAGTGCTGGGCTACACCAGCGGTAAAAATCCCGGCAGGCCTCGTACCCGGAATACCGAGTGCTCCTCTTGTTCTTTCTCTGCAACCCATGGCAAGAATTACAGACTTTGCCCTATAAACAACAAGGCCTTTCGGACTAAGTACTGTGATCTCTTTTTCTCTGCTCATATTAATTACCATAGAACTTGTCAAAACTTCAACACATAACTTCTCTGCTTGATCTATATACCGTTGTGCATATTCAGGGCCGGTTAAAACTTCGTTAAACTTTATAACGCCAAATCCATCATGGATACACTGATTAAGTATCCCTCCTGCAAACGGCTCCCTCTCTATCACAACAAGCTTTTCCACTCCGTTTTTTTTAAGTTCCACTGCAGCTGCCAACCCTGCTGGCCCAGCCCCAATAATAATTACGTCTTTATCTATAATCATTTTACTCACTCCCAAATTATTAGCCCTTCTATTTTACTCTTCCACTAAACAGTCCGGATCCTTTGCCTCTTAATGTTACTCCTTCTACAGGAATACCGTATTCTTTTGTCAATATTTCAACAATCCTGGTAAGACAATAACCGCCCTGGCATCTTCCCATCATAGCCCTTGCTCTATATTTAATACCTGCTAACGTTTTCACACCCAACGGATTTTCTATCGCATCCATAATTTCCCTCTTAGTAATCTGCTCACATCTGCACACTATTTCTCCGTATTCAGGACATGCCTTCACCAACCTGGCTTTTTCGTCAGCAGGAAGCTGCCTGAATTCAACAATGCCCCTTCTCTCACATATAAATTCAGGCTTTTCAATAAGATCTTCCTTATTTCCAATTATATCTCTTACCATCCCGGCAATTGGCACTGAAGACGTAAGCCCAGGTGACTCTATTCCCACCAACTGTATAAGTCCCTTTACTATTTGGGATTCTTCAATGACAAAATCCCCGAAACCTCCAACCTCAGGTCCTACCAACTTTGACCTTATCCCGGAATAATTCCTGATAACATCTTTTAAGCCGATAGGAGGAAGTAACTCCTTTGCCTCTTTAAATAGCTGATTCATAACATCTTTAGTAACACCGTAATCAGACTTTGTCTTTATATACTCAGCACTGGGTCCAATCAATATATTACCTTCAATTGTCGGAGTAAGATGAACTCCCAGCCCTCCAATTCCAGGCCTTGGCACAGGATAAACGGGCATATTCAGGTATCTGCTTGTCCGTTTATCCAAAATATAATATTGTCCCCTGCAAGGATATATCTTATAGCTTGGATCGCCAGCCATAGAAGAGATTTTATCCGAGTATAGTCCGGCCGCATTTACAATATACCTGCAATAATAATACTTACCACCTGCACTAATGCGGAATTTGTCTTCATACTTGCTTATCCCACGGACTTCGTTGTCAAAATAGAACTTTACACCATTTGCGCAGGCATTTTCAGCTAGTGCAACCGTATACATAAAGGGATTGGTAATTGCAGTATTTGATGATAGCATTGCACCTATGCCGCCAACGTACGGTTCTAACCTTTTAACTTCCTCCTCACCTATAAAAGAAAGTCCCGGCACACCATTCTTTTCTCCTGCATCCATCAGCTTTTCAATGCCTTTAAGGTCACTTTCGTCAAATGCTACTACAAGCTTTCCGGTCTTTTTGTAAGGTATATCCAGTTCCTTACATACTTTTTCAAATCCCAGATTCCCTTTTACACATAGCTTAGCCATCAGGCTTCCAGTTTTATTATTGAATCCGGCATGGACAACAGCACTGTTTCTGCCACTCGTCCCTGACGCAACATCGCTTTCCTTTTCAAGCACCGCAATATCAAGCTTGTACCTGGAGAGTTCTCTTGCCACAGCACACCCTACTGCTCCAGCTCCCACAATTATTATGTCAAAACCTTTTTCCATATAATACCAATCCATTTCATTATATATTTCAGATATATCAAAAAAACAAAAACAACTGATTTTGATGTATTAATCTGCAGAAATTATATCATGAAAGCAATTGCAATTGAATAACCTTCAGTACAATTATTTAATTTCGATGCCATAACGATTACAAGAAAGTTGACTGATTTATTATTACATTTCGTTAATTATTTCCCCAAAATTAACCTATTGTAAACAAACTGCATAACAAAATTCAGTAAGAACGTTGTTCCACTCATTTGCATCCGTTAAAGACAGCATAAACTTAAAGATATTGATGGTAAAAGTAGCAAAGTGTGTTTCGTTTATTTAATGTATCCTTTTTTCAAGAGCAAGAAAATGGAAAATATTTTAAAGATAAAATATATTACTTTCTAATAGAAAGGGGCATTGCATTACGATTTTTTAATCGATAATGCAACAGCCCCTTCGACCAATAGAATAATTATACATCCGCAACCATTTTCTCCAACTCTTCCAAAGAAACCGAGTATTTTTTCGGATTATACCTATCTATGTAAACAGGAAGATTTTTGATATCTCTTTCATTAATAATGGGTTCAGGATCAAACCATATGTTATCACTCTTGAAAAAATAATAAATTCCTGTTGAAGGATCTACCCATTTACATGTAATTACGTAGGGACTTACTCCATTTACAGTATAGGAACTTTTATAATCAACATTGGTAATTTCGGCATTTACCACCTCGCCGTTTTCCAGTAAATATTTATGACTTTTTATCTTCATAACCTTTCTAAATATAATAACAAACCCTATGGAAGCAGCTATAAGTCCCATCAAAGGAAATAAAATAAAGAGAAAAGATAAAGATGATTTGGCTAATATGCGGTTAGGTTGCTCAGGAAGATAGTAGATGGATATCTCTTCGCCCACATACATGCCGCTGCTGTAAAAGTTAAGAGGTCGTTCATATTGACTGCCGTCAACGGTATATCTCACATAGACAGTATAACTAGTGTCGCCGTCAGAATCCCTGTCCCTTTCTATTGAACTTATAACTGCTGTAGTCTCCAGTGCATTATTTTTAAAATTTACATTGTATGCAGCTATGGATATTCCGACCACAAGAAAAATTAAGCCTACAATTAAAAAAATACTTCCCGCAAACCATTCCACCTTTTTTGCTTTCATTTTGATATCACCTCACCATTTATTATAGTGCCAATATACTACTGCTGATTAACAAAAATCATAGGATGCATTTGCATATTCAAAAAACACTATACAGTAAAATTATATCATTTAGGGGCAAAAAAAAACAATGCTTTTTTTCCATTAATACTCCATCTCATACCGGATTGCTTCATTTGTATTCATTGTTTTATTTCAATAAAAAATACTCTTTCTTGGATCAAAGAATCAGCAGATCTTTCCAAGAAAGAGTATTTGCGTTCACACTTAAAATTACTTAGTTATTGCAGCATAAAGAATATCGTCAACTAAAGCTTCAAACGCTTCTTTTGCAGCTTTTATCTGATCATTTAAGTTTTTCTCCTGCTCCATCAATGTAGAAACCGCAGCCTCGTCTACAGGTTTAACTTCTCTCAATGCTTTTATTTCTTCTTTTACCGCATTCTTACTTTCTTCTAAAGCAACAATTTTTTCCTCAAATAATGATTGTTCTTCTTCTATCTTTAGAATAACCTCTTCGCCATACTCTGCAACTAGTTTTATTCTTTCAATTGCCTTATTCATAGCATCTCTTTTTGCTTTTAAATCCTCATTCAATGCTTTTTCTCCTGCTCTTAGTTCAGCAACCTTTTCCTCATCAACTTCTTCTGCTGACAATAAAGCATCTATTTCAGCTTTCAAAGCTTTTTTACTTTCATTTATTGCACTTTCTTCTGTTGCAAATGCTGCTTGTAATGCTTCAATTTTTGCTACTGCTGCTTCTCCGTACTCTGCAACTAGTTTTATTCTCTCAATTGCCTTATTCATAGCATCTCTTTTTGCTTTTAAATTATCATTCAATGCTTTTTCTGCTGCTCTTAATTCAGCAACCTTTTCCTCATCAACTTCTTCTGCTGACAATAAAGCGTCTATTTCAGCTTTCAAAGCTTTTTTGCTTTCATTTATTGCACTTTCTTCTGCTACAAATGCTGCTTGTAATGCTTCAATTTCTGCTACTGCTGCTTCGCCATACTCTGCAACTAGTTTTATTCTCTCAACTGCCTTATTCATAGCATCTCTTTTTGCTTTTAAATCCTCATTCAATGCTTTTTCTGCTGCTCTTAATTCAGCTACCTTTTCCTCATCAACTTCTTCTGCTGACAATAAAGCATCTATTTCAGCTTTCAAAGCTTTTTTGCTTTCATTTATTGCACTTTCTTCTGCTACAAATGCTGCTTGTAATGCTTCAATTTGTGCTACTGCTGTTTCTCCGTACTTAACAACCAGCTTTACTCTTTCGATTAACTTATGTAAGGAGTCTCTTTTTGCCTTGATTTGATCATTCAATGTTTTTTCTTCTTTTAATGCTGATATAGCAACTTCATCAACTGGTTTAACTTCTCTTAATGCTTTCATTTCATCACGCAAAGCTTTAAGACTTTCTTCCAAAATAGCAATATCTGCCTCAAACACTGCATTAATCTCTGCTACTTCTTTCTTTTCAACAAGTGTTTCAACATACTTAGGATGTATAATCTGACCTATTGACTTGTTGTAAACCTCTGGATTTACTGAACCTACTGATGCAAAAGCACTTGTTGAAACAGAAAATGCCAATGCTACTGTTAATAAAGGACCTACAAATCTTTTCATTTCACATTCTCCTTTTTTATTATTTATTTTATAAACTATATAAAAAACCCCTTGTTCGATTTAAACTCAGTTGATTTTTATACAGCTTACAAGCATATATTGATGATTGCTTTCAGTAGTAAGAATTTATTGCTTTGGTGCTAAATTTCTCTTTCGGTCAAGTCTTTCGAAAACACACTCTATTTTTGTTCGGTTTGTTATTTGATTTTCAAACTAAATCAATAAGAATTCAATTCTTACACTAAACTATCTCAAAGCGAACAAAAACAGCAACCATATACGAATATACTACAGTAAGGAGGGAATACTCATTGATAAATATAAAATCATACTACTGGCTAGGACATGAAAAAGATTCTTTTCTAGAAATAATAAAAAAAATTAAAAATGGTGATATTCTCCTTAGAAATAAGTTTATTGATGACTACAAACCTTTTATATTGAAATGTGTTTCACAATTAGTAGGTAAGAAGAATAATATAATTCAGAGTGATGAATTCAGCATTGCTCTTATTGCTTTTAACGAAGCTATCGAGTCCTACGATTTAGATAAAAGGACTATTTTTATAAGCTTTTCAAAACAGGTAATAAAAAGACGTCTTATAGATTATTTAAGATGTACAAATAAGTACAAGGTCACAGTCCCTTTTTCATATCTTTATGACAACGATAGTAGTTTTGAAGAGAAATATTTGTATGATAACAACTCAGACTATAGCAGTGAGTTTATTACCAAGGAAGAAATTAAGAATCTTGAACTGAAAATATGTGAATTTAAAATGACTATTGAGGACTTGATTGATTGTTCCCCAAAACATCGTGATTCTAGAGTTATGTGTCTAAATGTGGCGAAAATCATTAAAGAAAATGATTCATTATTTCAACTATTAATGGAAAAGAAAACTTTGCCGTATAAAGAGTTAACTGAGCACGTTAATCTTTGCAAAAGAACTCTTGAAAAAAACAAAAAATTCATCATCGCTATGGTTTTTGTTCTTAAAAGCGATCTTGAGATATTAAAAAAATACATATATGATACAATAGGAAGGTGAAATATTATGATAAAACAGAAGGGTACCATATTGAAATTCAAAAACAACTTAGCTATTATTATGACTACTGATTGCAAAGTAGTTTCAATAATAAAACAGCCTGGTATGTACGTAGGTTTAGAAGTCTTATTCAACATAAATGAGGTCGTTCACAAAAAGAACAAAATTATTATTTCTTCCCAAATCATTGCCGGAGTTGCCGCAATATTCATAATTCTGCTTGCTTTTTTCAACCCTTTCACCAACAGTAGGGTATATGCTTATGTTGCAGTGGATTCGATTACCAGTATAGAATTTGAGCTGGATAAAAACAACAAAATACTCAAAGTAAATTATTTTAACGATGATACAAGTTCTTTATTAAAAGAATTAGACTTAAAGCACCAATCTGTTGATGTTGCAATAAGGGAAGTAATTAAGAAATCCAATTTGGATGAATCAGTTATTTTAATATCCGCATGTTTAAAGGAACAAAGCAATGATAAATCCGGTGATACAAAGAAAAATCATTCTGAAGAATTCGATAGGCTAATTGATATTTGCAGAAGTACCGCTGAAAAAGATTTTGATGAGGATATCCGGTCAAAAGTAGTAGAAACTCCCTATGACTACAAAAAATTGGCCGATATAAATAAAATTTCTTTAGGCAGAAGTATCGTCTATGAGAAAGCTAAAGAACAAGGCATTGATATGGATATCGAAGAAATTAAAAGTAAAAGTATCGGAGAAGCTCTGAAGAAAGTCAAGATTGACGATGTAGGCGTTGTACATGATGTAAAAAAGGATAAACCTCAAAAGCCTGTCTCAGAACCTGAAAGAAAAGAGCCCTCAAAAGAAAAAACAGATCCTATAGAGAAAAAAGATCCAAATACTATTATCGAACCCAAAAATAAAACCCAGGAGAAGCCACTCCCCGAACCAAAGAATAAATTCGAAGAAACTGTAGTGGAGCCCAAAGATAACTTCGAAGAAACACCTTTTGTGGAACCAAAGGATAAACCCGAAGGAAAACCAGGATTAGAGCCAAAGAATAAACCTAAGGAAACATTAAATTCTGAGCCCAAACATAATAAAAAACCTGAAGTTGATATCGAGACCTACAAGAAATAGTTAATACCACTTTACAGATGTCCAATAATAGACTAAATTCTATTATTGGACATCTTATCCCCCCATGGTATTTTTACGACCGCCAGCTGGAATACCCTGGCTTTAAATCAGCGAAGCCGACTTTTTTAATGCCTAAGAAAGTGTACTTCTTTCTGGCATCAAAAAAGTCTACCTAAAGGCTTTTGCTGCGAAGATATACCCTAAACTTTAATCAGCGAAGCCGACTTTTTTAATGCCTAAGAAAGTGTATTTCTTTCTGGCATCAAAAAAGTCTACCTAAAGGCTTTTGCTGCGAAGATATACCCCAAACTTTAATCAGCGAAGCCGACTTTTTTAATGCCTAAGAAAGTGTATTTCTTTCTGGCATCAAAAAAGTCTACCTAAAGGCTTTTGCTGCGAAGATATACCCCAAACTTTAACCAGCGAAGCCGACTTTTTTATAAGATTTTGCTAAGAAACTCACAAACCCTTGGATGTTTTGGATTATCAAAAAAGTCCTTAGGAGGTAAATCTTCAACAATCCTGCCTTCATCCATAAATAATACACGGGTTCCTACTTCTCTTGCAAAACCCATCTCATGAGTGACCACTACCATGGTCATTCCCTCTTTACCCAGCTCTTTCATTACATCCAATACTTCGCCTACCATTTCCGGGTCCAGAGCAGAAGTCGGCTCATCAAACAACATAACATCCGGCTGCATGGCAAGTGAACGCACAATAGCAATCCTCTGCTTCTGCCCTCCTGAAAGCTGTGAGGGATGGGCATCTGCCCTATCTTCAAGGCCGACCATTTTTAGTAGCTTCCGAGCTTCAGCCTCAGCCTCTTTCAAAGATATTCCCTTTGCTTTCATAGGTGCCAGAGTTATGTTTTCCATTACAGTCAAATGTGGAAAAAGGTTAAAATGTTGAAAAACCATACCCATCTTTTGACGGTGCTTATTAATCTCTGCATGTTTTTCTGTTATTTTAATGCCTTCAAAAATAATATCACCATTTGATGGAGTTTCAAGCAGGTTGAGACATCTCAAAAAAGTACTCTTTCCTGATCCCGAAGGTCCGACTATTACTACAACTTCACCTTTTCTTATTTCAACAGAGACATCTTTTAATACATGGCTCTTCCCAAAAGTCTTGTTTAAATTTTTTACCGAAATCAAAACCTCATCTATGCTCACTTCGCCTCAATCTCCTTTCAAGGCTTTTTAGTCCCATAGTCATAGCAATTACAATCAACAGGTATATTAACGCAACTGCAATTAACGGCATAAAAGCTTCATAAGTACGACTTCGTATAATGTCCCCTCCCTTTGTCAGATCTTCCAGTGCTATATACCCTGCAACGGAAGTTTCCTTAAGAAGGGCAATACATTCGTTTCCAAGTGCCGGTAGTATGTTCTTAATTGCCTGGGGCAAAATAACATATCTCATAGTCTGACCGTAGCTTAATCCAAGGGAACGTCCGGCTTCCATCTGTCCTCTATCTATTGCAGCTATACCCGCGCGGATTGTTTCCGAAGCATATGCCCCACTGTTTATACCAAATGCAATAACAGCCACCAATAACTTGGAAACATCAACACTTGCAAATATAATAAAGTAAAAAATCAACAGTTGTACAACTATAGGCGTACCTCTTATTACTGTTAGATAAATATCCGCAATTCTGCTGAGAAACTTAAACAAAGCGTCCTTTCTTTGTTCTGCAAGAGTTTTAATTATAGCTATGATAAGTCCAATTATAATACCGATAATAAGGGAGAAGAGTGTTATAATCAAAGTATTCTTAAGCCCGTTTAATAAGAATAAATACCTGTCATCTTTTATAAAATTGATATAAAACTTATCCGTAAAGCTGTCAAAAAAATACATACCCTCACCTACAATTCCATTTAATAAAAATAGACATCCTTGCAATTTAAATTCCACAAAACCTTTGTCTTGTAACAAAATAAAATTATCATTTTTATTACAAGCTCCAAAGGCATTGAGCTACTTGTGCTTGTGCCGGATTTCACTTCGTGAAATGACCCCAATAAAAGCAGCTTAAAAATTTAAGCTGCTTTTATTTTTATAGTTTGATTTTCTTTATTCTACTCCAAGGGCAGAGCTATATTTATCAATAATCTTATCCAGCTCACCGCTATCTTTTAGCCTGCTTAGCACTTTGTTTATATTATTAGTTAACTCCTCGTTACCCTTTTTTACTGCTATTGCATAGGTATCCGTTATCAGAACCTCATCAAGCATTTTCAGCTCAGGATTCTTTGTTACAAACACCGTAGATGGGAAGTTATCGAGTACTATTGCATCCAGTTTACCTTGCTTTAGTGCCTGTACAGCATCCGTAGTCTTCGTGTACCTTTCCACTGTTGAATCCTTTATGTTTGAAGCTTCCTTATCTCCTGTAGTTCCCTGTTGAACGCCAATTTTCTTACCTTCAAGGTCAACTTTTGATGTGATGTTGCTGTCTTTTTTTACTATTATCATTTGAGATGCATTAAAGTATGGGTCGGAAAAGTCTACGTTCTTCTTTCTGTCTTCGTCGACAGAAAGACCTGCTACAATAAAATCCACTTTGCCGCTTGAAACAGCTGCCAGCAAGGAACCAAACTCCATTTCTTCAATAACCAGCTCTACTTCCAACTCCTTTGCCACTTCTTTTGCAATCTCAACGTCAATACCTACTATTTGATTGTTTTCTCTGAATTCAAAGGGCTCAAAAGTCGCTTCAGTAGCCATTATTATCTTGCCCTTTTTCTTTATACTGTCAACAGAGTTGCTGTTCCCTGCGCATCCAACCATCGAAGCTGTAAATACTATGCATGCTATTAAACAAATTATTCTTTTAAACATCGTATCCCTCCACTATACTTAGCACAATAGATTAATTATATCGCATTTCTATAGTTTAGACAATACGAATAATATTATGTCAACAAATCACTCTCGCCTCATTGTTTTCATTTTTTCATAATATTGCAATTAAAAAAGATGAAAGATTTGCCAATAGAAATTTTGTCAAAATATACTCTCTTGTATAGATAAAAAGAAGGCTTTCGCCTTCCTTCTGCTTCCAGCATTAATTCAAAAATCCATAATTAACATCCCCTACTACTGTATATATCTATTCACATCATTTAATGTTATGCCCTGATGAAGAGCAATATTTAATCCATTAGCGATAACCTTTGCAATTCTGTCAACCACATCATCAATTTCCTTCGGTGTCACAATCAGGTTGCCGACATAAGGCTCCAAAACTTCCTGTATAAGCTGATACTTCTCGTTTCTGTCAATATTTTTCAGCATATTGTAAAATTGTTTATCTTCCTTTGCTTCACTGAGCAAATTGTCTATTACAAGATCTATCGTGTCGTTTGCCATTGTAGCAGCATCAACTACCGTTGGGACTCCGATTGCTATGACAGGCACTCCCATAGTATTTACCGAAATCTCCATTCTCTTATTTCCCACTCCTGATCCCGGTGATATTCCTGTATCTGCAATCTGGATAGTCGTATTTACACGCTCCATTCTTCTAGATGCCAAGGCGTCAATGGCGATTACTATGTCCGGTTTTACTCTCTCAACTATACCTTTTACAATTTCTCCAGTCTCAATTCCCGTAATTCCCAGTACTCCGGGTGCAACAGCACATACAGGCCTTACCCCTTCATCCACCTGTTTTGGAACATATTCCAACAGATGCCTTGTTACCATCAACCCACTTGTAACTTTTGGTCCTAAGGCGTCAGGAGTAACATTCCAATTGCCGAGTCCTACAACTAAGATCGTAGACTTTTCATTGAGGTTCAAAATCTTGACAAGTTCCTGAGAAAGTGCTTTACAGGTATCTTCATATAATACCTGATCATTTTCCTTTAATCTGGGAACTTCAAGTGTCACATAATTCCCCATTGGTTTGCCGATTGATGCTTCACCGGTTGGAGAAGTTACTTTTACCCTGGTTATTTTTATATCCTCCGTACCTGCATGTTCAATATCAACGCCAGGTAAATTCGGTTGCGCCGCTGCACCCTGAACTTGTTCCTGTTCTTGTGCAAACTCATGAGCTTCAATCGCCAAGTCGGTTGTAATACTTCTGCCCTTAATCATCAAACTCTTCCTTTCATCGTTTGTTAATTATTATAGAATAAGAAAACAACAATCATTAAGTAAGGAATGAAATATTATTTTCAGCTTTCCATAAAGCCATATTCATATTTTTTCACACATTTCATTTTAAATACCTTGCTTTTTATTTTCTTTCATGTTAAAATACTTCTTGTTAACTAACTCGCAGGAGGTGAATGGATTGCCAAATATTAAATCAGCCATAAAGAGAGTTAAAGTTACTAAAGCTAAGACTCTTAAGAATAGTATTAAAAAATCAGTTTTAAAAACTACTATTAAAAAGTGTAAAGAAGCTATTGCTAATAAAGATGCTTCAGCTGCCACTGTTCTCAAGAGTGCTTTTGAGACCATTGACAAATCAGCAGCAAAGAATATATTACACAAGAATACCGCTGCGAGAAGAAAGTCAAAATTAGCTAAGGCCTTTAACGCTGCAAATAAATAATTGTGATATGTTAAGCCCGTTAGGGCACACCAGTAAAAAGCGTACATACTTAGTACGTTTTTTTATTTTGCATTTTATCAATTTAAGAAAATGCAAGCTTGTTTATAAGCAATTCAGCTGCCACCCTGTCATTTATACGCCCTGTTTTTATGGCCAGATCAAGTTCAAAAGCCTCTTTAATTCCTTCTTTTAATTTTTCTTCACTGAAACTTTTAGCCTGATTAGCTACTTTTCCTCCTGCATAAGGTGCAATTCCAATTTTCGTCGAAGCATCCTTTATACTAAAGCCTTCCTTACACAGAAGCTTCATCTCCAACACGTGACGCAGCTGCCTTGTAATCATAAAAAGTATTTTAGGTAAAGGTTCCCTTAGTATAACCATATCATTTAAAAGATTAAGCGCCTTATCAAGGTTTTTCTCCGCCACAGCGTCGGTCAGGTCAAATATCCTGCTCTTTATCGACTTTGTACATACTTTTTCAATATCCTCTATAGTAATATTTATCCTTTCCCCTACAAACATAACCAGCTTCTTTACTTCGTTCAGTATCTCTGTCATCCCCTGCTCACAAATCTCAATCAGGTATGATGCATCTTCATTACTTATTTCCTTTTTATGAGACTTAAAAACTTTTGTAACCCATTTCACCAATTCGGCAGGCTTTTGAAAAGCGAACTCAACTATAAGCCCATTCTTTTTGACCGCATCGACAGTTTTCAGCCTTTTGTCAATCTCTTCTTCGTAAAACACAAGCACAGTATAATCAGGTATATTTTTTAAATAATTCAACAAGTTGTCCTTTACACTTTGCTGCTTTGATCCATCTTTACCTGATTTGAACATCCCTGAATTTCTGACAAGAACCAGTTTCTTTTCAGAAAAAACCGGTAATGTTTCACAGGCATCCTCAATTTTTTGCATATCAAATTTACCCTCCAAAACTATCTTGTTTAGTGATGAAAGGTCATTTTCAAGTATATCCTTTTCTATACTGTCGATATAGTATTTCTTTAAGAACTCCTCTTGTCCATAAAAAAGGTATAAATTCCTCAGTTTTTTGCTTTTTAGATCTTCTTTAAGTACATCAATACTCATATAATTCACCCTGCCCGCTTTACTGTTCTTTTTAATTTTATATCCTTACCAAATGTTTTAAGTACTATTGCACCGTCAACATCCGTCCTGAACATCATTATTCCGTCAGACTCAAGCCTCTCTAATACAGCATCTGCAGGATGTCCGAATTTATTATTCTCTCCTACACTTATTACTGCCACATCAGGCCTTGCTTTTTCCAGAAATTCACTGCATGTTGAACCAGGCGATCCATGGTGTGCAACCTTTAGAATATCCGCCTTCAAATCAATATTATCAATTAAAAGAATGTCCTCAGCTTCTCTTTCAATATCGCCTGTAAACAGAATACTGACATCTTTATAATGCAATTTTAACACTAATGAGTTATTATTTAAAGGCGATTTTTCAATATATACACCTTTTTTAGGTGACAATACATCAAAATACGTAATACCATCAAGCTTTATCGTATCTCCACCTGCACAAGTTTCCAACTTTATATTCTCTTCCTCTGCAATCCTGCACATAACTTTAAGTCCATCATCAAGAGGTACCTCGGGTATGATCAGGTTGTCCACCTTCAGCTCTTCTAACACCGGAATTAAGCCTTGAATATGATCATCATGGCCGTGAGTCGCAACCACCAGGTCAAGCCGGTCAATTCCACAATCAAGCAGGAAAGGAAGTACTATATTTTCGCCTACACTTGTACCATTACCGCTTGTGCTACTGTATCCGCCTCCATCTATCAAAACATTCTTTCCCTTACTTGTTCTGACCAGAGCACAATCCCCCTGTCCGACATCAAGGAACACAACTTCAAGCCCCTTTGGAGTTAAAGCTCCGTACAAAATAGTTATAAATATCAATAAAACTGCACAGATTAAGTATCTGGGATTCAACCTGGCTTTGTACTTTGGTTTATACCAGAAAAAATACATAACGGCTGCATAATAGAAAACAACAAGAATTATCGAAGGAGTTGTAAGTGTTATTACCGACCAGGGCATATCTGCTGAGACCTTTGTTACAAGAAGTACAATACTTAACAATACATTATTTATATATCCAATTAATACGGAAAACACAATATGTATCTGACCCAATATGGCCATAAGTGTTCCAAGTATAGTAATAAACTCGACTATTGGAACAACAAGAAGATTTGAAAATATGGATACAACCGATAATTTATTGAAATAAAATACTGTTACAGGCAATACACCTATCTGAGCTGATATTGTTGCTGCCAACACATCTGCAATAAAGGACGGAATAAACTTAAAACTTAGCTTTTCTTTTAAGTGCTTGTAAAACAAGACCAAAGATATTGTAGCCGCAAAGGACAACTGAAAACCTATATTAAATAGAATTCCAGGGTTATAAAACATCAACAGGAGTGCAGCAAAAGATATGCTTGTAAAAATTTCGGTCTCTCGTAAAATTATCTGACCTATCAGAATAACTACTGCCATTATTACCGCTCTCAATACCGAAGGTTCAAATCCGGTAATCAGAGTAAACAGTATTAAAATTGCAATAATTAAGATATTTGCATACCTTTTCCTGACTTTAAGTTTGCCAAATATAAAAACAAGCGGTAATACAATAAATCCAACATTACTTCCAGAAACTGCCATTATATGGGATAAGCCCGATTTACTGAAGGCCTCCTGAACCTCCTCGCTTAAATCCTGCTTATAACCTATAAGCATCCCGTTTAAGAGACCCGCCTGTTGAGGTGGCAAACTTTGATTTATCACATTAACTATTCTTGACCTTATATTGAGGCCTGTCTGCACAAGAAAGTTCCCATTATTTTTGTCTCCCAGTTCAATATTGTAGCCTCTGGCAAAAATTGTAGCTGAAATACCATTATGACTCAAATATGTTCTATAGCTGAACCCTTCAGGATTTGTACTCCCTTTGGGAATATTCAGAGTACCGATTACCCTTACTTCCCTGCCATACTCTATAAGCTCAACCTCATTACTCAGAGTATTTAAGAGAATTTTCCCCTTTATTTTATCCGGCGCTAATGACCAGTCTCCAACCGATATCTCCCGTGTAACAAGTTCATAGACTGCTTTGGAACCATCGAGGTCAGGCGCAGAATTGATATATCCGCTGATACATACTTGTTGGCCTGAATAACTGGTGAATTTATATGTATTCTGATTATATACATATAAATAATATAGTCCACCTATAAAGTAGAAAACTATAATTCCACAAAATAAAAATCTCAACTTTTCTTTAAGCTTCCACAGTGCAAGTGCAATGAGCACAAGGATAATGCCCGAAAAAATTATGAACCAATACGATTGAGTGATATGAGCAAACAGTATACCTGCCATAAAAGATATGCTTAAGAAAACCAGCGGTCTATTCATATACTCACCTCGGAACAAATTTATCTTTATTAAGTACAAAAATTCCCTAAATACCAAGAAAATTCGCTTTGCTCATGAATTTTCTTGTTCGCAAGAAAAACCCGATGGTTCCCTTTGACATTTGCTTCACAAATCTTTCAACTCAAAAAAGCTCCTGTATTAAGAGGAGCTTTTTATCAGGGGTGAGATTATTCAAGAATTCTTCTTGCTGTCACATAACGATCATTATAATTGCCTTTAGTTAAATCACTTATAATTACTTTAGCCGAACTTCCCGACGAGGCGTGAATAAAGCTGCCATTTCCTATATATATTCCTACATGACCAATTCCATTCTTATTGCCAGGACTAGTGAAGAAAACCAAATCCCCAGGCTCCAATTCCGATTTTGCTACTTTTGTTCCTTGCGTTGCTTGGTCTGACGCAACTCTATTGAGTTTAATTCCAAAATGATCAAAAACATACCATACAAAACCGGAACAGTCAAAACCTTTCGGTGAACTACCACCGTAAACATATTTCACACCAAGAAGTTCCTTTGCAAACAACACAATTTCAGCTTTCTTATCTTTAGTATGTACATCAGTAGTACTACCTCTTGACGCAAGCGTAGTATCTGTAACTACATAGGAGCTATATATCCAGCCATCTACTCCACTTGATGTAGTTATATGATACCATTCAGAATTAATCTCTAAGATTTCAACCTTCTCACCAGTATTGACCTGACAAATTACACCATAGTCTTTACCTGGGCCTTTTCTGACATTGACATCATCTCCGTCTACAATTCCCTTAATAACTGAACTCTTTGACTCAGTAGCCACTGATTGAGCATTATCTGTTTTCCCTGTTTCATCATTGGAAACTTCCTGTTCCTTTTTTTCTGTATCACTGTTATTCTCATCAGATATTACTTCTGAATTTGCTTCTGATTTAACTTCTGTTTTAACTTCTGTTTTAACTTCTGTTTTAACTTCTGTTTTTACTTTTTCAGCAGCCAAAATACTTTCCACTGGGAAAAATTTCTCATTCACCCAACCGGAATTACCATTGATACTAATCATGTACCAATTTCCTGCGCTTTTTAAAATTGCTGCATCAGAATTCCTGCATATTTGATCTACTATACTACTCGATATTATTGAAGATTGTTTAACATTTGATATCTCGATGTCCGCTTTATTCTCATCTATGACATCTGCATAAGCAAATGAAAATGATAGAAAAACTGAAAGATTTAATGTTGCAAGATGCAAAATTACTTTACTGAACTTTAACATAAATTAGCCTCCTATATTGAATGCGATAAAGATTTTTATATCGCATCAATTTCCTCGTACAATATCACGAAAAACAAGGTTCCCTATGTACATTTATTTACGTGATTTTGTACTCTGTATCTTTCTTTTTTTCTCGGAAGTAAGCTCTATAGCGGTATGTCGTAGAATTTTTCAAGTCTGATATGAACAAGACAATTATACCTATATGCCTTTTATTTGTCAAACCATAATTCTACAATTTAGTTGTTATGTAAATTATAACACAGGCAACTATTAGTTTGAATAATTCCAAAGTCTTAAAAGATTATAGTACTTATATCATATATCGACCACATGCATAGAACTATTAACAAAAAAATAAAAAAGAGATTATGTAACCTATAATATTTTATGCATTATTATTGCATTCTGTACTTCTCCTTTTAATCTGGTGCACTCATCTATTCTTCCATACTGTACAAATCCCAACCTGCTCCAGAACCTGTACCCTCCCACATTGTGCTCTGCTACTGACAAATAAACCTTTGAAATATTACTTTTCAGTTTTGCGTAATTAATGAACAATTTCACAACCTTCGTCCCATAACCTTTGTTTTGGAAATCCGGTTCAACAATAAGCGTGTTGATCCATACGGAACAATCCCTGCCGTATTTGAGCTGGCCTTTTAAAATTCCTATCATTTTCCCGGCAGCAGTAAAAATGCCCGCAAAAAAATGATCCGGGGTCTGTTGTATTTTTTTATACATAGTTGCCAGCTGATGCAAGGTCAGAGTTCCATCAATGCCTGTGGCATATTTAAACTCTTCCTTATTGTACCACTCAAGTATAATTTTAAAATCAGCCGGATTTATATTCTTAAGATAAACATCGTTGGTACCGGTACTAACAATATACATGAATCCTCCGCATATAAACAGAATTGTCATTAAAGCATATTGATTATATACCAAAGAAACTAAGGTATGAATTACGCTATTATTTTAGCATAAAGCTTATTTGAAGCCACATAGAAAAAGCATATGTAATATTTCTTTCGTTCAATTATTAATTCTACAATTGTATTTCAAAATCCTTCAAATAAATTTCTATAATATTCATATCATAAAAAGTCATTTTTGTCTCAAAATAATATCGAACAGGTAAATTTAAAACAATTATAAAAGTTTACTATGGCTGACCTGGATTTATTTATCACTGCATTACTCCTGTCGGTATGAAGGTCTAGTGCAGCTGGAGTTAACAAGGAGGTGAATCTATATGGCAAATAACAATAGCAAAAAAGCTGTTCCTGGTTCAGAAAACGCTCTTAATAAAATGAAATATGAAATCGCATCACAAGTTGGCGTTAACTTAAAACAAGGATATAATGGTGATATATCAGCTAAAGATGCAGGTAAAGTAGGCGGAAATATAACTAAAAAGCTTATCCAGATGGCTGAACAGCAGTTATCAGGTAAATAATAATTAAGTATGTGCCTTGCAATTAAACTAATTTTAGTTCTTTGCAAAGGCTTAAAACTTAAAAAGTGCACTTTAATATTATAAACTGTCAAAGTTATAATGTTAAAAGTCGCCAGTAAAAAAGGGTATGTTGCAAAACACCATTTAATCACATTATGTAGTTGTTATATTTAAACCGCTACTTAATAATATAGTGATTAACATACATTTTGCAACATCCCCTTTTTACATATTCAAACATAACAGCTAGTGTTTTTTTACGTTACTAATTTCCAGTTTTCAAAATGTTAAAAATGCACTTCCTCTGTTTGTGACCTGTCTGCTCTGGTATTAATTTCTGTTACAGGGCACTAGCGCACTTCAACATTTCAAATTTCAAGTCATTAAGATTACTATTATGTGACATATTTGAGGGATTGAAATCGCTATTGCATTTGTAAAAATTAACGTATAGTATAGAAATGATGAATTAATAAACGTAACGAGAGTGTGTGAATATGAATCTTTTTTTAGCCCCTATACAAGGGATGACAGTAGCCGGATACAGAAACGCATTTGCCAGACACTTCGGTGGTATTGATGCATATTATAGCCCATTTATAGCTACTTCTGAAGTTAATAAAGTTAATAATCTGCTACTAAAAGATATCCTGCCGGAGTGCAATGAACCATCAGTCAAACTCGTTCCACAGCTTCTTGGAAATGACGGAACTCAATTCAAAGCATTTGCTTGTGCTATTTCAGATTTGGGGTATAATGAGATAAATTGGAACATCGGTTGTCCTTATCCTACTGTAACCAGTAAAAAAAAGGGTTCTGGAATACTGCCGTATCCTGAAATGATAAAAAAGGTGCTTGATATTGCTTGTTCTGACAATTCATATCTAATAACTGTCAAGATGAGGCTTGGATGGGATAATCCTGAAGAAGGGATTTTTGTGATGAAGGCATTAAACGAGTATCCGTTAGGCGGGGTAATAATACATGCTCGTACCGGTGTGCAGATGTACACGGGAAGCGTGGATACAGATTCCTTTGAAAGCCTTGCAGCTTCCTGCAAACACGAAATAACCTATAATGGTGATATATTCACTCATGATGACTTTCTACGAATAAGTTCCCGTTTTCCTTCAGTAAAAAACTTCATGCTGGGTAGAGGAGCACTAATTGACCCTTTTCTCCCGTCTTATATCAAAGGTAAAACGGTTTCATCTGCCAATAAGATAGAAAAATTACGAGAGTTTCATAACGATATTTTTAACTATTATCAAGACAAGCTTTCGGGAGATAAGCATTTATGTGATAAAATGAAGGAATTCTGGCATTATATGCATGTCCACATTGATAAGGATGGTAAGTTTATGAAAAAAATCAAAAAGTGTCACAGAACCTCGGAGTATTTGGCACTTGTAAACAAGGTATTAGATCCGCATTCCGTATGGAGTAATGCATAATTTTTTATTATAGTTGTACTGTCAATTCCCAATCATACTTTTGGGTGTATATAATAAATGTGAAGGAAAATATTCCAGAAACTTAAGTTTCGCAGTTTAGAGCCTGTAAATACTCCTCGGGGTCGAGCAAAACTCGCTTCGCTCAAACAATGCTCTCCCTTTCCTCGTCGTATTAACAGGCTCTACAACTTGCTTCACAATGTTTCTTCCATATTTTTCTT